>UEXN01001248.1_pt1 | contig 21107 bp, 19 predicted proteins | sample 1796711 | NCBI WGS metagenome assembly UEXN01 (sample SAMEA4772470, study PRJEB27181) | metagenome | reverse complement strand
CCCCAGACACACATCCACCCACACCCCCGCCGCCGCCACCCTCCCCTCCGTTGGCCCTCCCCCCCGTGGACGCGCTGCGTGCCTGGGCGGGTTGAGTACTGGCGACGCTATCGCTGGCCGGATAATCACCATTATCCGTCCATACCCGCACCAGCAGGTTGTCGTCACCCTGACCTTCTAACAGCAACGTCTGGGATGCCATTTCCCCGGGGGCCAGATCGCCTAATCCACATTGCATCTCAGAAACGCCGGAACAATTCTCTGGCAATTGCGTCGCTCGCCAGCCGGACGGCACTGAAAAAGCCACCCGCACCCGCGCTGCGGCTTGATGCGTCGCCACATTGGTGACTTTGGCATTCAACTGTACCAGGCCATCATTGCCACGCTGGGTCGTCAGACTGAGCACCACATCCGGCTCATTACTGAACACTAGCTTGAAACTTTCGCCCAGGCTGGCGAAGTAATCATGAGAGACGCTGCTGATCGGCTCAACACGAACTTCATCAGCCCAGCGGGCATTGGTGTCGCTACTAAAAGAAATACTGTAAGTAGAGGTTTGCTGCCCCAAGGCCAGATCGGTACTGCCACGGCAGTCGGTATAACCGGTGTTAGCAACACAGGTCAGCCCGGGCACTCGCACCGTCAGTCCTTTTTTATGGGCAATTCGCAGGCCCACGTTGTTGGCCTGGGTCTGCTGGCTGGTGTTGGTAATGCGAGTACGCAATATCGATGATGCCCCCGGATTGTTATAGGTATCAGCGGTTTTGCCGGTGAGTTCAAGGTCAACAAGGCTTCCCGAGGTAGTTTGCTCAAGCCAGCCCAGATAGCGGTCCACGCGGGTATATACCGCTGGAACACCGGCCGTGGCGCACTTTTCATGGCCGTAGCTGGTAATCCCCACCAGCCACTGCTGCCCAGGCTCGCCGTAAACCAGCGGCCCGCCACTATCTCCGCGGCAAGAGTCCTGTGCAACCCCCTGGGGGTTCATTTCACCCGCACAGATCTGATTACCGCTCAAGTTACCCCACTGGCTGGAACAATCCCCGCTGGACACATAATCCACACTGGCTTCACGCAGGGAACTGGAAAGGCCATAGCCGCTGGGTGAGGTAGAGCCCCAGCCCATTATCTGTAGCGCTTCATCGTGGCTTCCACCAGCTAGCGCAGAAACTATTTGCGATTTAGCCAGATCCAGCGGCGTCGCTTGACTATCGGAAGACAACCGCAGCAGCGCCAGATCATTGTGGAAGGTCGCTGCGCGGTAATTCGGATGGATTCGCACTGCGGAAACAGACAACCGTTCAGGGGGATTTGCTTCTGTTCGGTCCAGACTTCCCAGTGCCACAAACAATTGCCCAGCTTGCAAGGTGGTACCGTTGGGAGTCACCACACAATGTGCAGCTGTCAGCACCCAGCCCGGGGCCACCAAGGTCCCACCACACAACGTGGCAGCATAGGCGGGGTTTCCGGATTGACTGACTTCCACCTCGGCCATCCACGGTCGGATGGTTGTTACATCCTTTCCCCCGACAATTCGAGGCTGAGCGTCAAGCGCCGATACCGCTTGTGCCAAGCCCATTACCAATAGCAGGGCGAACATCAAACGACACATAAAACCACCTTCAGTTAGATTGAGTACAGCACTCATACTAACTAATGCGATTTCATTACGTGTGAACTAGTTCTAATATTATAAAACTAGCACTATAGCACCATAAAACTCTTAATTTTCACTATAAAAACTCGTCACTTTCTCCTACTTTGTGTCGCCTTTAGCGCCCCCCTCCATCAAGCTAAACATAGTTGAAGTGCACTTAAGTTATATGAAGTAATTTTCATTTTGGCAAATAATATTATGCTTTACTGTGAATTCTGCCGATCTGACTGATCCGTTACACCTATCCCATCTTGCTGATCGTCGCTTGGTTCCGGTAACGCTCTACGCGCTTTTGCCCCCAGCTCCTTGAGCTGCTGAGCTTGGCGATACAGGTTGCCACGGCCACTACTGAGACGCTTAAAAGTGGTATCCCACGCGGATTGCGCCTTACCGATCTTGTCACCCAGATCGCCCATGGAATCACCGATAAGTGATACTTGGTCACAAATTTTCCCGGCACGATCAGCAATATCTAATGCATTCTGGTTTTGATACTCATAACGCCAGATATTCTGAATCGTACGCAAAGTCACCAACAATGTGGTTGGGCTGACCAATACTATATTGCGAGAAAAAGCGTCAGAATAAAGCGTGGAGTCCTGCTCCATAGCCACCATGAACGCCCCCTCGATGGGAATGAAAAGCAGCACAAAATCCAGGCTGCGAATACCCTTCAAGCCGCTATAATCCTTCGCATCCAAGCCCTTAATATGGCTGCGCAGTGAGGTCAGGTGCTCGCGCAATGCCTGTTCTCGCTCCTCTACCGTGGAGGCAGAAGAAAGCCGTTCATAGGCCACCAACGATACCTTGGCGTCGATCACCACATCCTTGTTTTCCGGCAGGTGTACAATGGCATCCGGCAACCGCCTCTGGCCGGTCTCATCCTTCAGCGTAACTTGAGTGTCATATTCACGGCCCCGGGTCAGGCCGGAAGACTCCAACACCCTTTCTAAAATCATCTCACCCCAATTGCCCTGGGTCTTGGCCTGCCCTTTCAGGGCATCGGTGAGATTACGCGCATCTTCATGCATCTGCTGATTCAGGCTTTTCAGATGCCCCAACTGTTCGATAAGGGACGCTTGAGCACGGGTTTCATCGCTGTGAATCTGGTCCACTCGACGACGGAAGTCTGCCAGCTGCTCACGGAAAGGTTTGAGCATGCCATCGAGGCCCTGCTGGTGTTGTTCCTGCAATTGCTTACCGCGCTGTTCCAGCACTTTCCCAGACAGGTTTTCAAATTCCTGCTTCAGCTGATTACGATTTTGTTCGGAAAATGCCAATTTTTCCTGCTGGCTAGCCAGCCGTTCTTCCAGACGGGCCCTATCGGCCCCCAACTGCTGTAACTGCGCGTCCGTATGCTGCTGGCGTTGCTGTTGTTCTTGCAGCTGTTGCTTAAGCAGCGGCACCTGGGCCAGAGGCTCACTCAAGGCGTTTTTCTCGGCCACCAGTGTGGCTTCACGATTAGCTGCTCGGCGCCGTTCCAGCAACATCGCAAGCAATGCAGCCACCACACCCCCCCCTAGCGCTGCCAGCGCCACCATTGCATACAGGTTCATGCTTGCGCCTTGTTAAACAGAGAAAAGAAGTTATCCGCCGTGGCCGCGGCCAGAGCGTCCAGGCTGATGCCCTGCAGCTCTGCTACACATTCAGCCACCTGAGCCACATAGCGCGGCTCATTAGGCTTACCTCGAAAAGGAACGGGAGCAAGCCAGGGGGAATCGGTTTCGATTAGCAAACGCTCCAAGGGCAACTGTTTTACGGACTCGCGCAAGGCCTCCGCATTGCGAAACGTGACAATCCCGGAAATGGAAATGTAGAAGCCCAGCTCAATGGCCTGCAGGGCCATGTCCAGGTCTTCAGTGAAGCAGTGCAGCACGCCGCGAACTTCACCCCCGCCATGCTCTCGCAACAGCGCAAGGGTATCTTCCTTGGCGCCACGGGTGTGTACCACCAGAGGCAGACCGGTTTCACGAGCGGCCAGTATATGGGCAATAAAGTAACGTTGTTGCCACTCACGCTCTTCCTTGGCGTAGAAGTAATCCAGCCCGGTTTCGCCAATAGCGACAACCTTAGGGTGAGCCGCACGCTCCACCAGCTCCGCAACAGCAGGTTCACGGGATTCCTTGTAAAGGGGATGGACCCCGACGCTGGCAAAGACGTTATCGTGCTCCTCGGCCAGCGCCTGCACCTGTGGAAAGGTTTCCAGATCCACACCAATGCACAGCATATGACTGACCCCAGCTTTGGCGGTGGCCGCCATCATGGCCGCAAAATCGCCACCATGGGCGTCAAGATTCAGGCGATCAAGGTGACAGTGGGAATCCACAAAAGTGGCAGCAGACATGAAAGGCTCCGACGTTTTTAACGGCGGGAATTGTAACAGATACGCAGCATGCTTCGTGCAACACGCGACCACGCGGGCAAGACCTCATCATGCTTAAAGGATGAGTTCGCGCCCCAATCATGGCCGCGGACTCATCGATTTTGCTGGCACCTGGCGGCACAAACGTGTTGTTGCGTGGGGCGTGGGGCCGTGTTGCCTCTCTTGTCTCACATCGTATGCGTAGGGCGATCTGATTCCAGTGAACCGGCCAGATGGTTCTCAATGGTGACGCGAGCGGTGTCATCTTGGTCGGAGAACTGCACACCAATCCCCGCACTTCGGTTGCCTTGGGCGCCTTTCGGTGTAATCCAGACCACCTTACCGGCCACCGGGATCTTGTCGGCTTCGTCCATGATGTTCAGCAGCAGGAAGATTTCTTCCCCCAGTTTGTACTGTTTGTCGGTGGGAATAAACAGGCCGCCATTGGTAATGAACGGCATGTAGGCTGAATACAGCACCGCTTTGTCTTTGATGGACAGCGACAGAATGCCACTACGACCGCCAGGCATTTTCATGAACTAGCCTCTTACGAAATTATTATTAATCTTTGCTAAAGGTTAGTGCGCTGCCGCCGCAGCGTCAACGCCCACCAGCACCAACAGCCACTGTTCATAGAGCAAATCCTTGTTGGGATTGGCGCCGGACAGCAAGGCACGGCGGCCTTCCAGCACCCGCTGAGCCGCCCGCAACAGGCGTGCCGGCGGCACCGCCTTGCTAAGGCGATCCAGCAGCGGGGCCAACGATACATCCGCACTTTGCTGGCCTGAAAAGCGCTGATTCAAACAACGCGACAACCAGCCATAAATCACCCCCGCCATCTCCGTGGGATCATGCTTGGCCAGCACCGGTGACGCCTGGGCCACCGATTGCCGCCCTTCTGCCACGCTGACCAGGGTATCCAGTAACCGGACCCGGTCGGCGAACCAGTCTGCCTGTTCCAGTGCCAGCGCTTGCAAAGGTGCCCCCTGAGCCGCATCCAGTAACGGGGCAGCACTTTCTCCTACCTGGGTCTGTAACCATTGTAGCGCCTGCTCCCGTGCCGGTAGCGGCAAGGTACGCTGCTGGCAACGGCTGCGAATGGTCGGCAACAACAGGGTCGGCTGGTCACTGATCAGCAATAACAACGTTTGCGCACCTGGCTCTTCGAGGGTTTTCAACAAGGCATTCTGGGCATTGCGGTTGAGGGCTTCGGCGGGGTAAATAATCGCCACGCGGTAACCGCTGTATTGGGCGGTGCGGGTGGCAAACCCTACCAACTTGCGCACCTGATCAATCTTGATGGTTTTACTTTTCTCTTCTGGACTAAGGCGATGCAAATCCGGGTGGGTGCCTGCGGTGCTGAGCTGGCAACCCTGGCAGTGGCCACAGGGCAAACCAGCAGAGGGCTTCTCACATAACAATGTTTGCGCCAAAGATTCCGCTAGCCGCAACTTGCCAATGCCTTTCGCTCCGGTCAGCAAAAGGGCATGAGGCAACCGCCCCTGGGCGTGCTGATCCAGCAGCTGCGCCATGGCATCTCCATGCCAGGGGCAAGGCACCTGCACTTTTGCACCGGTTACGGCCATGCCAGCATCTCCTCGACTATCCGGGTCAGTTGGTGCTGTACCGATTCCAGCGGCTGGCTAGCGTCTACCGTGCGAAACCGGTTGGGCTCCTGGGCAGCCCGGGCCAGGTAACACTGACGGATGCGTTCAAAAAAAGCGCTATCTTCCTGCTCAATACGGTCCAGCGCGGCGCGTTTGCCAGCCCGTGCCATACCCACGTCCACCGGCACATCGAACAGCACAGTCATATCCGGGCGGGTATCTCGAATAACCAGGGCTTCCAGCTCGGCAATGGCGCCGTTATCAAGCCCCCGGCCTGCTCCCTGATAAGCCCAGGTGGCATCCACAAAGCGGTCACACAAAACCCATTCGCCGCGCGTTAGTGCCGGACGAATCTTTTGTTCGAGATGTTGCGCCCGTGCAGCAAAGACCAGCAGTAATTCGGTATCGTCGGCCATGGCTTCGTCACAGGGGGCTAGCAGCACCTTGCGAATCGACTCCGCCAGCGCCGTACCACCGGGCTCTCGGCTAACCGTTACCGTTTTGCCTGCGGCGCGAAGCGTCTCTGCCAACCACTCCAGGTTGCTGCTCTTGCCGGCACCTTCGCCCCCTTCCAAAGTGATGAAGCGGCCGCTCATTGCCCTCCTCCGGGCGAAGACCGATAGCCTTCCCGACGTCGCAATTGGTATTCACGCACCGCCCTTTGGTGTTGAGCCAAGGTCTTGGAAAAGTAATGGCTGCCATCACCGCGGGCTACAAAATACAAGGATTCTGTTGTCGCCGGCTTTACCGTCGCGAAAATTGCTTCATGGCCGGGCATGGCGATGGGGGTCGGCGGCAAACCTCGAATCACATAGGTATTATACGGTGTCGCACGACGCAGGTCGGAACGGCGAATGTTTCCGTTATACGCTTCACCCATGCCGTAAATCACGGTGGGATCGGTTTGCAAGCGCATCCCCTTGTTCAAACGGTTGGTAAATACACCGGCAATTTCCGGGCGTTCTTCAGGCACGCCGGTTTCCCGTTCAACGATAGACGCCATAATCAGCGCTTCATAAGGTGTTTCATAAGGTAAATTCTTCGCCCGCTGCTGCCAGGCAGTGTCCAGAATACGCTCCTGTCGCTCCAGCGCCCGGGCGAGGATAGTCAAGTCTGAAGTGCCACGGGTATAAAAATAGGTTTCCGGTGCAAACCAACCTTCCGGATGTAAGTCCGGGCGGCCCAATTTCGTCATCACTTGTTCGCCTGTCAGCCCTTCCAGCCGATGCTCAAGCGTTTTCAGGGACGCCAACCGGGCACGCAGTTCTCGGAAATTCCAGCCTTCCACTATCGTCAGGCTGCGTTGCAGCACATCGCCCCGATCGATCTTTTCCAGCAGCGCCAACAGCGAATCACCGGGTTTAAGTTGATATTCACCCACATGCATGCGGCCATCCATGCCGGTGAAAGCGGAGTAGATTCGCGCCCCCACTCGGCGAAACCGGGCTTCAAGTCCCTCACCCAGAATGCCGTCACGTTTGAGGGTGTAGAGCACACGGCTCAGCCCGGCGCCTTTGGTCACCTCCACCGTCAATATTTTAGAAACCGGTAACGGGCGATGCAGATAGCTGCTGACCCACGCCCCCGCCATGGGAACAGCTGCCACAAATAGAACAACCAGCAGTCCAAAAATACGGATTTTTTTACGCATAGTGGGGTTATTAGCCCTTCAGTGAGCCGGCCAAAAAGGTTTCTGTCGACTGTTGCAGTTCCCGGACCGATGCCAACACCGGCCAATGCCATTGCGCCAGTTTACGCACTGCAAGCACGCCGACAACACTGTTGCACAGAAACAGGCCTTCGGCGGTACGCAGCTGTGACAGTGGCCGCAGATCGCAGACGACTTTTTCACTGCGATAGCAGAAAGTATCGCGCACATGAGCTCTCATCACACCGTCCACACCTGCGCCGGCGGCCGCCAGATCCGGCATCCACCAGTGATCGGCGAAACGGGCAAAGAGATTCATGGAGGTGGCTTCCAGGGGCTGACGGCGGGTGCTGAGTAACAATCCTTCGTCCCAGCCTTGCCGAGCCACTTCACGGCGAGCCATCACCTGCGCAAGGCGGTTCAGGTGTTTGTAGCCCGCTAACGGATCAGGATACAGGGGAGTCTGGCACAGTCCCAGTGCCAACCCGTCACGGCGTTGTCGCTCAGACCACTCTGGCAAAGCGCCAGTCTGCCACAGCACCGTAGGCTGCGCCGATGCCGGTGGCAAATAGCCTCTGCCGCCGACGCCACGGGTAACCGTGAGCTTGACCACCCCCGGCTCGCCACCTAGCGCCGCAACGCCAGCATCCAGTGCCCTCTGTAATCGGGACTCAGAGGGTGGCGCGATACCCAGCGTTTGTAGCCCACCATACAAGCGGGCACGATGGCGCGCCCACAATGGTACCTCGCCGGAGGCAGCCACCCGCACGGTTTCAAACATACCGTCGCCGTAGGCGAGACCGCGATCACGGGGATCCAGCGACACTACACCTTCTTGAACAGCAAGGTGCCGTTAGTGCCGCCAAAGCCAAACGAGTTGGACAGCGCGTAGTTAATGGTGCGCTCCTGAGCCTGGTTTGCCACGAAGTTCAAATCACACCCTTCATCCGGGTTATCCAGGTTGATGGTAGGCGGAGCAACCGAATCACGCATGGCCAAAATAGAGAAAATTGCTTCCACTGCCCCCGCCGCGCCCAACAAATGCCCGACCATGGATTTAGTCGAACTCACCGCTAACTTGTAGGCATGATCGCCAAACAGGGTTTTTACCGCCATCGCTTCGGCCAAATCGCCCATTTGCGTGGAGGTGCCGTGAGCATTGATGTAATCAACCTGCTCCGGCTCAACGCCAGCATTTCGCAGGGCATTGCCCATGGCACGCCTGGCACCGTCACCGCCTTCCGCCGGAGAGGTAATATGGTACGCATCATCACTCATGCCAAAACCTACCAACTCCGCATAGATGGTGGCACCACGGGCCTTGGCATGCTCGTACTCTTCCAGCACAACCGCACCGGCGCCATCGGCAAGCACGAAACCATCGCGATCTTTGTCCCAAGGGCGGCTGGCCGCCTGCGGGTCATCATTGCGGGTAGACAATGCACGGGCCGCAGCAAAGCCGCCTACCCCCAAGGGGGAAGACGCTTTTTCGGCACCGCCGGCAACCATGACATCTGCCTGCCCCAGGGTGATCTGCTGGGCGGCGAAACCAATGTTATGGGTCCCGGTGGTACATGCCGTTACCGTGGCAAAGTTCGGCCCTTTCATGCCGTACATGATGGCCAGGTTACCCGCGATCATGTTGATGATAGTACCGGGCACAAAGAACGGCGACAGCTTACGCGGGCCGGAATCAAGCAGCTTGCGATGGTTGTCTTCGATATTGGTGAGGCCACCAATGCCTGAGCCGAAGGCTGCACCCACGCGCTCGGCGTTTTCTTTTTCCATGTCCAGGCCCGCATCGCGCACTGCCTGAATCGCCGCCACCAAGCCGTACTGCACAAAAAGGTCCATCTTGCGAGCATCTTTGGGAGACAGGTATTCGGAAATATCAAATTCAGGCACCAGGCCAGCAAAACGGGTAGCAAAGGGCTCCGTATCAAAGTGCTCAATATTGCGAATACCACTTTTACCCGCTTTGATACCTTCCCAAGTAGAAGCGACATCAGCTCCCAGCGGCGTAAGCATTCCCAACCCTGTAATAACGACTCGACGTGACGTCACCGATACCTCCCAAATCCATTATTTTGGCGTCAACGGCCTTGATGCGACAAGATTACTATAAGCAGCACAGTAACTGGCTGCCGTAATGTAAGAAAACGTCACTTGCCGCCTCGCATCTTCTGGCCACAAAAAAGCCGCAAGCTCATTGAACCTGCGGCTTTTCTGTTATTCGATCAACCGAACTCAGCTGTGAGCTTTAATGTAATCCACAGCGGATTGGACGGTGCTGATTTTCTCAGCTTCCTCATCCGGAATTTCGGTTTCAAATTCTTCTTCCAAGGCCATCACCAGCTCAACGGTGTCCAGGGAGTCTGCACCCAGATCTTCAACGAAGGACGCTTCTGATTTTACGTCTTCCGGCTTAACACCCAGTTGCTCAACGATGATTTTGTTTACGCGTTCTTCGATGCTGCTCATGATCGTATTACTCTCCTGATTAATGGTGTGCTAGCACCTGTCAGCGGCTATTCTAGGTGAACGCTGTTTGCGCTTGCAAGCCGACTGGACCGATGCGGCTCCTTGAAGTTTTTCCAAATATTTTCTTCTGCGAAAACAGTCGATTAGACAGCTTTCCCAGAAACGTTCGGATGCCCACATTTTGAGCTACCCGGTAAACATGCCCCCATTGACGTGCAAAGTGGTTCCAGTTACGTAACCACCGCCATCACTGGCCAGCCAGCCAACAGCACTGGCAATCTCCACCGGCTGCCCCAAGCGCCCCAGGGGAATACCCTGCAAAAGCGCCTCTTTCTGGGCTTGCGGCAAAGCTTCTGTCATGTCCGTCTGAATAAAGCCCGGTGCAACAGAATTCACTGTGATGTTACGTGAGCCAAGCTCGCGAGCCAACGCCCGAGAAAAACCTTCTACACCACCTTTTGCCGCTGCATAGTTGGCTTGCCCGGCGTTACCCATGGTGCCGACCACCGAGCTGATATTGATGATCCGACCCCAGCGCGCCTTGGTCATGCCTTTCAAGCATGCCTTGCTAACGCGATAAAGGGAATTCAGGTTGGTATTGATGACATCTTCCCACTCATCTTCCTTCATTCGAAGCATGATGTTGTCGCGGGTAATACCGGCGTTATTCACCAGCACCAGAGGAGCACCGAATTCGTCGTTGATGCTTTTGACGGTCTCGTCCACCGACGCCTTGTCGGCCACGTTGAGCATCTTGCCGGCACCGTTTTCACCCAGCGCATCGCCAATGGCAGCCGCACCTTTTTCCGTGGTGGCTGTGCCAACGACAAAGAAGCCATCAGCAATCAGCTGCTCGGCAATCGCCCGGCCTATGCCCCGGCTCGCGCCAGTGACCAGCGCCACTTTTCTCTCAGACATTCTTATTCTCCTTGCAGAGCTGCCGTGAAAGCAGCCTCTGTTTCCAGCGGACGCGCCGCCATATCGCGGTCAATGCGCTTCACCAGCCCACACAGAACCTTGCCCGGACCACACTCGTAGAGGTGCCCCACGCCCTGCTCTTTCAGCGCCTGGATGGTTTCCACCCACCGCACAGGGGAATAAAGCTGACGAATCAGCGCATCACGAATCTGCTCTGGATCCGTTTCCATGGCCACGTCCACATTGTTAATCACCGGCATCTCAGCCGCGTGAAAACGGGTACCGCTCAAGGTATCAGCCAGTTGCTCAGCGGCAGGCTTCATCAATGCGCAATGAGAAGGCACGCTTACCGGCAGTGCCATGGCACGCTTGGCACCTGACTCTTTACACGCCGCAATGGCGCGCTCGACCGCGTCAGCGGAACCGGCGATCACCACCTGACCGGGCGCATTGAAGTTGACTGCCTCAACCACTCCACCCTGCGCCGCTTGCGCACAAGCAGAGCGAACCTGCTCATCATCCAGGCCCAGGATCGCGGCCATACTGCCCTCATCCTGCGCCACTGCCTGCTGCATTAGCTGGCCACGGGTGCGAACCAGCCGCACGGCATCACCCAGATTGATCACACCGGCGCAGGTCAGCGCGGTGTATTCACCCAAGCTATGCCCGGCCAGCACATTCGGCCGTGGGCCACCGCTTTGCTCCCACAGCCGCCACAGGGCAACGCCTGCGGTCAGCAGCAAGGGCTGGGTAATTTCGGTTTGATTCAGTGCTTCTTTCGGTCCTTCCTGGGCCAATGCCCAGAGGTCCTGATCCAGTGCACCGGAGGCTTCCTGAAAGGTCTGTTTCACTGCCGGACGTTCGGCAAATTCACTCAGCATCCCCAGACTCTGGGAACCCTGACCGGGAAAAATAAAGGCTGTCTTCGACATTCAACATCCCCTTAAAAATAGGCAGGCCGCAGTATGCCGGCTTTCGCTTTCGCTGTCCGGTCGGGCCTGAAACAAAGTATGAATAGACGGAGCCAGCCGGCCCCGACACAGAATTTCAGTCAGCGCTGGCTTGACCCAGTGCATCGCTGATTAACGAGGGCACATTACGCCGCGCCTCCAGTTGCGCCACTTCCAGCGCGCAGGCGAACCCTTCCTTGCTGGTGCCACCGTGGCTTTTCACCACCACCCCACGCAGGCCCACCAGGCTGGCGCCATTGTAATGGTCCGGGTCCATGCGCTTTTTCAAGCCGACAAGAACCGGCAAGGCAAACAGGCCGCACAGCTTGCGCAGCCAGGATTGTTTGATTTCTTCACGCAGCATATTGCCGATCATTTTCGCCACGCCCTCCATGGTTTTCAGCGAAACGTTCCCGACAAAGCCATCACAGACCACCACATCCGCTTCGCCGGCAAAAATGCCGTTGCCTTCCACGAAACCGACATAGTTCAGGTCGTCGGCTCCGCGCAACAGGCCGGCCGCTTCCTTAATCTGTTCATTGCCCTTGATGTCTTCCTCACCGATGTTGAGCAGCGCCACCCGAGGATGCTCTACGCCATCAACAGCACGCACTACCGCCTGGCCCATCAGGGCAAACTGCAACAGGTGCGCGGGTTCGGAATCCACATTGGCGCCCAAGTCCAGCATATGACAGTGGCCATTGGCTGTGGGAATCGCTGTACAAATGGCGGGACGGTCCACGCCGGGAAGGGTTTTCAGCACAAAGCGGCTCACCGCCATCAAGGCACCGGTATTGCCGGCACTGACCGCCGCTTGGGCACGCCCTTCCTTGACCATATTGATGGTCACCCGCATGGACGAGTCTTTTTTCTGCCGCAGAGCAATGGCAACCGGATCATCCATGGCCACCACTTCAGAGGCGGGCTGGACAGTAATTCGAGAATGGTCGGCGATACCCGCCTGGGACAAGGCATCGGCCAAGGGTTCTGGCTGGCCGACCAAAATGATGTGCATGTGCGCGTGGCGAGACAGCATGGCTGCCACGGCGGGCACCGTCACGGACAAGCCGTGATCGCCTCCCATGGCATCCACAGCTAGCGTCACAACCGGCATGGGCTGCTTCCTTGTATTCAAATTTGGAGGCATTCTGACAAAATTCGCCCGCCGGCGACATCTCCCCGCATCCAATCACAAATCCACTTACAAAAAATCCTCCCGAAGGAGGATTTTGGGGTGCCCGCAGGACGGAACCTTACTGCACAGGGCAGCGCAGAACCCATCAGGCACAAAAAAACGGGAGCCGCAGCTCCCGTTTTTATACAACTTATTCGTCGTCAGATTCACCCTGACTGATCACCTGGCGGCCGCGGTACATGCCGTCCGGAGAAATGTGGTGACGACGATGCACTTCACCAGTGTTGGTGTCTTCAGTCAGCGCAGCGGCGGGCAGCGCATCGTGAGAGCGGCGCATGCCGCGCTTGGAACGGGTTTTACGGTTCTTTTGAACAGCCATTTCGAGCTCCTCGGGCGTTTATTCAGCCTGAATTTACTTGCCTTGACCTTTTAATTTGGCCAGCACGGCAAAAGGATTATCCGCGTTTTCGTGTTTCTCAGGTTCACCGCTGTCCTGCGGTAAAGCTGTCGGGCAAGGGTCATGCAGAGCCACCAGAGGCATAGCCAGCAACAGCTCCTCTTCGATTAGGTCGGTAAGAACCATGCGTTCTTCGCCAACCAACCAAGGGTCCAATCGCTCCGGCAATGCCTTGGCCTGATCCTCATTCCAAACCAACGCCACATCAATATGGGCAGTGATGGAATAACTCACGGGCTCCAGGCAGCGCTGACATGGCAGCACCAATACGGTGCTAACCTCGCCCTCGATACGCCGATGCCCCTCATCATCACGATCGAACGCCAGCGATATTGCTACTGGCTGGTCCAAACTATCGCGGTATTCCTGCAGGCGTGGCAGGTCTCCAACGGTAAGCTGGCCTTCAACGATGCGACCTTGATCCGCATATTTGCGAGGATCGAGGAACTGTGGCAGTTGCCCTGAAAACATAAGCGCGCAATTCTAGGGCCGTGAGGCCCCGCTGTCAAAGTTAATGTGAGGCACTAAACACCTGAGTCAACAGGGTTTTTCGTGCGTCATGAAAAAATAATCCTTACACTTGCCCCCGCAAAGCGCGGAGACCCCCATGACTGACCAGACACCCACCCTGTTACTCGCCTCTTCATCGCCGTTTCGGCGCCAACTATTAGACAAGCTGAAACTGGATTTTATCCACCAGAGCCCGGATATCGACGAATCCCGGCATGAGGATGAAAGCCCTACCGCCTTGGTCATGCGCCTGGCTAGGGAAAAAGCGCTGACCCTCGCAGACCAGCACCCGAACACGCTGATTATCGGCTCCGACCAAGTTGCCGTTATAGGTAATCAAGTACTGGGCAAACCCGGTGACCGCGACACGGCTATTCGTCAACTCAGCGCCGCCAGCGGCCAGCGGGTCAGCTTCCTGACGGGTTTGTGCCTGCTCAATACCGCCACTGGCCGTAGCCAAGTGGTCTGTGACCCTTTCCATGTGCAGTTCCGCACCTTAAAACCGGCGCAGATTGAACGCTACGTGGAGCTCGAACAGCCCCTGAATTGTGCTGGCAGCTTCAAATCCGAGGGCCTCGGCATTGTGCTGTTCAAAGCCCTGGAAGGACGCGACCCGAATACACTGGTAGGCCTGCCTTTAATTATATTAACCGAATTTCTGGCTGCAGAAGGCGTCCAGCTGCCCCTATAAAGGAAAGGGGCGAGAACCGAACGCCCTCCGGGTTCGGAACGCGTCTCTTCTCGTTTCTCGCTATTATGATTAACGAATCACCGGCGATGCACTCAGCCCCAGCTGCGCAGCCACGCCTTCGCCAATGGAAACCCCAAAACGGCGAATAAACTCTTCCATAGGAGAGCGGCTGGCGCTGTAGTTGAGCATCTCCTCCTGGCCCACCACTTCGCGAACCACTTGCCCCGGACTCATTAGGCCATCAATCAGGCCCAAATCCACAGCCCGTTCGCCAGTCCAGAACAAGCCGGAGAACAATTCCGGATGGCCATCAACTTTCAACCTATTGCCGCGCCCCTTCTTCACCGCCGCAATAAACTGCTGATGAATATCATCCAGCATGGTTTGTACGTGCTTGCGATGGGCCGGCTGCACCGGTGAAAAAGGATCCATCAAGTCCTTGTTTTCGCCAGCGGTAAACACTCGGCGCTCTACACCCAGTTTGTCGGCCGCCTGCTCCAGCCCAAAGCCAGCCATGATCACGCCGATGGAACCTACGATGCTGGCCGGGTCCGCATAGATTTCATCTGCAGCGGAGGCGATAAAGTACGCCCCTGAGGCGCCCACATCGGTAATCGCCGCATACAGTTTCTTTTCCGGGTATTCAGCCCGCAGCCGCTTGATGGCGTTGTACACCTGGTTAGATTGTACTGGTGAGCCACCCGGGCTGTTGATCTTCAACAGAACGGCGGTGGTGTTTTCCGCTTCAAAGGCTCTCGTTAAGCCGGTGACGATCAAGTCCGCACTGGCCTCCTGATCCGGCGCAATCACGCCGTTCACATCTACGATCCCCACATGGGCTTCCGCCATGGTGACAGCAGAACCGGTTTTGCCCGGAATCACTATCACCAACAAGGTAAACAGATACACAAAGGTCAGGGCTTTGAAGAAAATACCCCAACGGCGGGATTTACGCTGCTCATCTTGAGCCTGGCCCAGCAATTTCTCTATCAGCTTCCATTCCCGCTCATTCTGAGGGGGCTGAGAAGACGGCTGATTATTCATACTCATACACTCTCCATTACAAATTCAGACGCCGCCAACCCCACTAGCGGCAACAAATGGTCCAAACGATCGATCACGGCCAAGGGCTCGCATGGAAGCAACCGCTCAACCGGATGCGCACCATAACTCACCCCGATGCGGTCTACCCTCGCAGCACGGGCCATCTCCAGATCATAGGTGGTATCACCCACCACCACGGCCCGCTCAGCAGGCACCGCCATCGCCTCAAGCAGTTCCAGCACCATGGCCGGGTGCGGCTTGGAATGGCTTTCGTCGGCACATCGGGAAGCGTCAAAATAACGTTCCAGACCGGTATTGCCCCACACCCTCTGCAGCCCCATGCGACTCTTTCCGGTTGCCACTGCCAGCTTAAGACCCTGCTCACGCAGGTGAATCAAAACCTGCTCAGCAGCCGGATAAAGGGCACTGGGTGTCTGCTCAGCGGCAATAAAATGAAACGCATAACGATCACGCATGGCCACAACGCCAGCATCATCCAGCTGGGGATAGAGTGTGGCGATGGCTTCCGGTAACCCTAGGCCAATAATGCTGCAAACTACCGAATCAGCCAATGACGGCAACGTCATGTCCACCGCTGCCAGCTGCATGCAGCTGACAATGCGCCCCGTGGAATCCATCACTGTGCCATCCCAATCAAAAATCACCAGGTCGTAGGGGCGAACAACACTCATGGTTTGCTCCTCAGGGCAGTCAAAATGGCCTCGTAGTCATCATCCAGCGGCGCGGTAACCGTCAGCCTTTTACCCGTATTCGGGTGCACAAAAACCAGAGTCCGGGCATGCAAGCAGAGCCGGCGGCGGCCAATTTCAGCCAACAACGCCTCCCCTTTAGCGATGCCGTACTTGCCATCACCCAGCAATGCAAAGCCCCCAAACTGACTATGCACCCTAATTTGGTGGGTGCGGCCAGTTTCCAGGGTAGCTTCCACCAGCTGCGCCTGGGCAAACCGCTCAAGGAGACGAAAATGCGTCACAGAGGGTTTACCCTCACGGGACACTCTAACGATACGCTCATTGCCATTCATCATTTTCAATAGGGGCGCATCCAGCGTGCGCTCCTTGCCCTTAAATCCCTGGCAGAGAAGCCAGTAACGTTTTTCAATCTGGCCGCCCTGCATCAAGCGCTGCAGTTTACGCAGGAACGAGCGTCGTCGGGCCACCATGATCAAACCACTGGTATCGCGGTCCAGCCGGTGCACCAGCTCCAGCTCCCGTTCTTGCGGGTACATCACCCGCAACGCTTCAATCAAGCCCAGACTGACGCCACTGCCTCCATGCACCGCCAAGCCCGCAGGTTTATTGAAGACAAATAACTGATCATCTTCATAGACACAGGCCCGGCGCAGGCGCTCAGCCAAGCCCTCACTCACCGCCGCGGGTGCGGTGGACTCACTGGTGCGAATGGGCGGAACACGCACCACATCGCCAGTACACAGCCGGGTGGTCTGCTTGGCTCGCCCCTTGTTAACCCGCACCTCTCCGGCCCGGATAATCCGGTAAACCCGAGACTTGGGCACACCTTTAAGGTGGGTAAACAGGAAATTATCCAGGCGCTGACCGTGCCGGCCTTCATCAATGGTGACAAACGTCACCCGGTTCGCTGCGGGGGTATCTTCTGACATGGCGCGATTCTAAGCGCGATCGGAGGAAATGTCTGCATCTGACCAAACGATACCAGCAATCTATCCGATTGATCCCACTGACCTTTTATTGCTATAGTCAAGCGTCGACCTGAAATAGGCAACGGTGACGCGCAGCGAACATTCGCCGTTCGGCCCTCTCCGGCTACAGCCGATGAAGACAGAGCCCGCCACACGGTCGCAGAAAAAGCGTCAGGCCCACCTTCCACACGGGAAATACCCGACACGGAGCTGGGCTTACGCTGCAGAAGACCCATTTACAGCGCCCGAAAACGGGCCCTGAACATTAACGATGGTGGCCTGCAGCGCTGGTCAAACGACCTGGAAAACAGACAGACAAGAGTTTACACATTGCTGTGTGATGATAACCACGGCAATCGCGTGAAGCATTACAGACTGGCCAACTGCCAGCATGATTACGCACTAAACATTGCACACAACTCGGAGAGCCGCTAACTCAGGCAATACGATCACCAAGGAAAGCGATTCACACGCTCAGCGTGCGCCCGACCCGTGACATGCCTGCAATAGCACTCCCCCTGGTCTGCTACCGGTTACACCCGGCCCTGCCTCATGCCACCACAAACTTGTGGTAACACCATGAAACGTATGCTTATTAACGCCACTCATCCTGAAGAAGTACGGGTGGCACTGGTCGACGGACAACGTCTGTATGACCTGGATATCGAACACCGCACGCGGGAACAGAAAAAAGCCAACATTTATAAAGGCAAGATCACCCGTGTAGAACCCTCTCTGGAAGCAGCCTTTGTGGATTTTGGCGCCGAACGCCATGGCTTTCTTCCCCTCAAGGAAATTTCCCGCCAATACTTCCAAAAAGACCCCAAGGACATCCAGGGCCGCATTAACATCAAGGAAGTCATCAAGGAAGGCCAAGAAGTCATTGTGCAGGTGGCCAAAGAAGAGCGGGGCAACAAAGGCGCCGCCCTCACCACCTTTATCAGCCTGGCTGGCCGCTATCTGGTGCTAATGCCCAATAACCCTCGCGCCGGCGGCATTTCCCGCCGTATCGAAGGGGAAGAGCGCGCACAGCTGAAAGAAGCTCTCGGCGCATTAACCATCCCCGACGAAATGGGCGTTATCGTGCGCACCGCCGGGCTGGGCCGCAGTGCTGAGGAGTTACAGTGGGACCTGAACTACCTACTGAAACTGTGGACCTCCATCGACGATGCCTCCCAGGATCGCAAGGCACCTTTCCTGATCTATCAGGAATCCAACGTTATCATCCGCGCCATTCGTGACTACTTGCGCAAGGATATCGGCGAAGTCCTGATCGATTCCAAGAAAGTTTATGATGAAGCCCAAGGTTTCGTTCAGCAGGTAATGCAGGACTTCCAGCACAAAATCAAACTGTACGACGACGAGACCCCGCTGTTCTCCCGTTTCCAGATTGAGTCTCAAATCGAGACCGCCTTTGAGCGAGAAGTGAAGCTGCCTTCCGGTGGCTCAATCGTGATCGACCCGACAGAGGCCTTGGTGTCCATCGACATCAACTCCTCCCGCGCCACCAAAGGCGCGGACATCGAAGAAACCGCTCTGCAGACCAACCTTGAAGCAGCGGAAGAAATTGCCCGCCAACTGCGCCTGCGTGATATTGGCGGCCTGATCGTGGTGGATTTCATCGATATGGGCCCGGCACGCAACCAGCGCGACGTGGAAAACCGCATGCGCGATGCCCTGGAAGCAGACCGTGCCCGCATCCAGCTGGGCCGCATCTCCCGGTTTGGTTTATTGGAGCTGTCCCGTCAGCGCCTGCGCCCGAGCCTGGGTGAAACGTCCAGTATCGTTTGTCCGCGCTGTGATGGCCAAGGCCACATCCGTGATGTGAAATCCCTGGCGCTGAGCATCCTTCGTCTTATCGAAGAAGAGGTGATGAAAGAGCGCACTGGCGAAATCCAAGCCCAAGTACCGGTAGCCGTGGCCACCTACCTACTCAATGAAAAGCGTGATCCGCTACGCGCCATTGAGAAGAACCACAAAGTGCGCGTGGTCATTATCCCCAACCAGAACCTGGACACGCCCCACTTTGAAGTGGAGCGCATCCGAGATGACCAAACGTCCACCCAGCTTAGCCATGAGATGGATCTGCTGGAAGGCACCCAGGATGCAGATATTGCCTCCGCTCAAGACACCGAAATTAAAACCCAAGAGCCGGCCGTCAAACTAATGGCACCGGATACTGCCCCGCCGCCGCCCAAACCAGTCGTCGCTGCCCCGACTGCGCAGGTGCAAAATCTGGGATTACTTGCCCGCCTATTCTCTTGGCTGGCTCAAGTCTTCACCGCCGAACCCAAACCAGCCAAGGCGAAGAAAGAAGCCCCCCAACGCAAAGGCGACAACAAGCCTCGCCAGCAACAAAACAATCGTGGCCGTGGCGGCAGCAACCGCAACGACAGTAATAACAGCGATAACCGCGCTAAGAACGACAACCGCAACAAGCGTGACGGCGGCAAAGCCGGTGATAACGACAATCGCAACACCCGCAACAAGCGTCAAAACGACAAAGATAGCGGTCGCAAGAATGATAACCGCCAAGCGGACAATCGCTCTGCCGACAACCGCAACGATGGCCGAGGCGATACCAAGGATGACGGCAACCGTAACGAGCGCCGTGGTCGCAATGACAACCGTCGTAACAATCGCAACAACGACAGCCGTGGCGAAGGTCGCAGTGACAACCGAAACGGTAACCGTAACGACAACAAGCCTGATAACAAGGTAAGCGACGCCGGCAAGCCGCGTACCCGTAAACAGGATAACGCCGCTGACGGTGTCGAAAACAAAAGCAGCGACAAGGGGCCGAAAGCCCCCCGCCGCACCGATGCCAAGGACGACCGTCCCCTGCGTGAGCGACAGCGCCCCAACAAAGCTAGCAACAGCGATGGTGGCGTAGCTCAACCGGCCAAAGCTCAACGCACCGCGGCCCCCAAGCCGCCACGCAACGAACAGCCGGCACCTGTGGATGACGAAGGTCACCCGCCTACCAAGCTGGTACCCGCGCAGGAGCCTTCTGCGCAAGCGAAGCGCGACGATACCGCCAAAAAGGCAGCGACAGACAAGACTGCATCGGTGAACGAGTCACCGCCCGTTGCCAACAAGCCCCAAGCCGCAGCTGAACCGAAGCAGGAACAAACCACTGCTCCGGCCAAGCCGCAACAACCCGCTGCTGAACAAGCCCCCGTCACCAAGGCCCCCGCCGCGCAAACCGCCGCCGCGCCAAAAGCCGATGATGACAAAGCGCCCAGCGCTCAGCCGGTAACCAGCGACACTGCTGCAGCTGCTCCAGCGCAAGAAAAACCGACCGCCGACAGCACGCCTCAACAGCCCAAGGCTGATGCCCCCAAAGCGGCCGGCACTGACGACAAGCCGGCGCCCTCTGCGCCACAGCAAGCGGCAACCACCAACGCCGCTCCGGTAGCCGCTCAACCGGCAACAGCCGCACCGACCCAAACTCCAGCTGCGGCCAACAAGTCAGCTGAAGAAAATAAGTCGGAGGAGAAACCGATCGCGGCCAAACAGGATACACCTGCCACCGAGCCGGCAGCACCAAGCCGTGCCAGCAATGACCCGCGCTCTCCAGGCTACAAACCTACCGCGCCCGCTCCGGCGCCTAAGGTAGAAGAAAAGCCCAAACCGGCACCGGCCAGCAATGAACTACCCAGCCGTGCCACCGAAGTGAAAGCCGTCAAAGCAGAAGCCAAGCCTGCTGCCGCGGAACAGGGCCGGGCCAGCAACGACCCGCGCCAACGCCGCCGTGAGCAGCTCGCTGCTCAGGAAGCCGCTGCCAAGGCGCAACAAACGGAATCTCCCTCAGACGACTGAGGAAATTCCACCCACAAAAAAGCCCGCACAAGGCGTAATGCTGTTCACTTAAGCATTGCGGTCTAAAGCAGGGCCTTGGAAAATCCGGCTTTCATTCACTGGAAGCCGGATTTTTTGTGTCTCTTCAACAGTCTTTGTTCGATA
>UEXN01001246.1_pt1 | contig 21142 bp, 24 predicted proteins | sample 1796711 | NCBI WGS metagenome assembly UEXN01 (sample SAMEA4772470, study PRJEB27181) | metagenome | reverse complement strand
TGGATAAACTGCACCCATAAAAGTTATGGCTTCATCATATCCTAAACGATCAACATATTTATAAAACATATTGAGCAAAAAATGAAACGGAGAATCCTTTAATGTAAATTTATTAATCATTGAAATTAAGCTCCTCTGTTTCTTCATCTTGGCTTGCCTGATGTTGCATTTCTTCAAGTTCTTTTTGATGCTCCGCTTCTTTGGCAAGCATACGATTACTATTATTAATTTCTAAAACTGTCGCTTTTAGTAGTTCATTAAAATCATAATCCATCTTTATAGACTCCCACTATTGTTAAAAGTATTGTTTGTAATTGTTGTTTCTTCTTTTGTAATTCTATCTCTAAAAAAATCTAAGCCACCATTAGAACCATAATAAATATGTGATCCTATTGTGATGTTGTATTTCTTGGCATTACTCCAAGCCACTTTTCTAGATTGTGAATTTATGCCTTTATAAAATCTTTGGTTTAAATCTATCATATAATTATCCTTTTAAAAATTGAGGGGGAATCTCACCCCCTCGTGGGAGAAACTAAATTTTAGCTAAATAAATAAAAGTACTTAAGATAGTAATTTGTTCCCATATATCTTTAGAAGATTTTTTTTGATCTTTAATATTCATTGTAAGTAAATGTAATTTATTTAATGCTTTTATTGCTTTTTTCTTTTCAGCGTTTATTTCTTTATTTTTCATTTTTTACTCTCCCTTTGAATTAGTCTCAAGTATACCCTTTATTGTGACCTAGTACAAGAAATAAATTAATTATTTTTTCCAACCATATGCCTAGGGCAAAGTCAAGTAAAATTTTTAAAAATCCTAAAAAAAATTTCTTCGTCGCTAAAGCTCCTCAGTTCTATAATTCTTTTTCGCAGGCTCAAAAGGACTCCTTTAGAAAAACAAAAGCACTGTAATTCTTTTTCGCAGGCTCAAAAGGACTCTATATTTTTATGCACAATTTGATGGATAACTATTGATTGCTAAAGCTCCACTGGGATTTTAAAAGAATCCCATTCTCGCTAATTAGCTATTCAAAGTTACCCACAAAGTTGCACACAAATTGAGGTGCTAAATTGAATTAAATGAAACCTATAATACCTTCTTGCCAAACCCTAATATTGCTCCCTTTGATAAGGATGAGAAGTAGAAGGAATACCAATGAACTCAATAGGTTAACGGAAGGGATAAGGTGTCTATCTGGCATTGAGTTCTGTGGGGACTGTGGAGTTATAGAGTAGTAACTATAGACTCTACAGGGCTTTATAGCTCCGTAAACCAGATAGAACTCTTTAAAAGTACCCCTAGCTCTCCAAGCCTCCATAGATCTCTGTAGTCCTTTGGAGTTCTGCAGGATAAAGAGTCTATCTGAGCTTGCGAAGGTTACTTTCTAGGTGCTGGAGTCTACAGAGATCTATAGGGGGGCAGGAGACCATAGGGGTACCACCCATATATATAGGATATACATACATTTTGTAGGAATTTAGGTTATAAACCAGATAGAATACTGGTTAATCTGCGGGCTTCATAGTCTCTATAGAGCTAGGTATATACTAGGTTGAACCCAGGGGGCTGGATTACTTTAGTATATAGTCCATATCTCCACTTGTCAAGTAATATCGTAAATAACTTGACAAATCCTCCACAGACTATATACTATTCTAATGGCAGTATTAAATACAATAGAGAAAAGAGAAGTAAAACGAGAGCTAACAGAGAAGCAACAGTCTTTTCTAAAGCACCTTGTAGAAACTCAAGGGGATGCAAAGCAAGCTGCAAAGTTAGCAGGCTATTCTTCCCCCCATCATCACGTTGTAAAGAGTTTAAAGTCTGAAATACTAGAGCTAACCAAAGAAGTATTAGCTACTTCAGCTCCTAAAGCAGCTTTTAAGCTCGTAGAGATTATGGAATCTACTCGCCCTGTTGTCCAGGCTGGTAATAAACTAGCAGCCGCCACTACTTTACTTGATAGAGTAGGAGTAGCCAAGGTAGATAGGGTAGATGTGAACCATAACGTAGGGGGCGGTATCTTTTTAATGCCAGATAAAGCACCTATTGAAATAGATCAAGAGCATTATACTGTAATTGAACACGAGGAATAATACTATGGACTTTCTAATAGGACTAATATTTGTAGCAGTTGTTGCTGCTGTCATTATAAAACGAAAAAAACCTGAACTGTGGGATAAACTTAGAGCAAAGATGCCCTTGTGAAAAAAAACAGCAGAGACAGTCAGTTTAAAAAGCAAGGACAAAGAGAACAACGCTATGATCTAAAGCAGCGTAAAGATAAATTACAATATAAAGAAGCACTATCGCAGATGAGAAGCTATGGCCGCCAAAAAAGGTAAAAAGAAAAAGTCAACAGTCAACAAAGCAGGTAACTACACTAAACCTACTATGCGTAAGAATCTATTTAATAGAATCAAAGCAGGTAGCAAAGGCGGAAAAGCGGGCCAATGGAGTGCTAGGAAAGCACAGATGTTAGCTAAACAATATAAAGCAAAAGGCGGAGGATACAAATAATGCCAATGGGAAAAGAAACGTATGGTAGCCAAAAAGGCAGACCAAAAAAAAGAGAAAAGATGATGGACGGTGGTATGTACGGTTCTAAACGCAAGAAAATGATGATGGGTGGAATCGCTAAGTTTAACTCTGTTCAAGATATGGAAAAGATGTAATGGCAAAAGGAGTTAAACATTATAAGAAAGATGGTACTGAGTTCAAAGGTAATACTCATAAAATGCCTAACGGACATTTACATTCTAATAAAACTCATACTAAAACAAGTGTAAGACTTTATCACTTTAAAGATCTTTCTAAAAAAGCTAAAGCTAAAGCAAAAGCCAGTAAGTAATGGCACTTAAAAAATCTCAGAAGTCTCTGAAGAAATGGACAAAGCAAAAATGGCGCACCGCTAGTGGTAAGAAGTCTTCTGATACTGGAGAGGTTTATGCTCCGTCTGCAAAAATTAAAAAGTTAAAGTCTACTGCAGCAGGTAGAAAAAAACTTGCAGCAGCTAACAGAAAGAAACGTGAAGCTACCAAGAAAGGAAAGCAACACGCTAAACACGGACTACATAAGAAGAAAACTAAGAAAAGGAAAAAGAAGTAATGGCTAAGAAAAAAGATCCTAGACTTGCAAGAGCAGGAGTATCGGGATACAACAGGCCTAAACGAACTCCTAATCATAAAACTAAATCTCACGTTGTTGTAGCTAAAGTAGGAGATAAAGTAAAAACTATACGCTTTGGACAACAAGGAGTCAAAGGAGCAGGTAAGAATCCTAAAAGTAAAAAAGATAAAGCTAGAAAGAAATCTTACTATGCACGACATAACGCACAGGATTCAAATCCTAGCAAACTAAGCGCAAGATATTGGTCACATAAGGTTAAGTGGTGACACTGTTAGCTGCAGACAATTATGTAAGACGTACCTCCTCTACTGTTCCTTTTGGGTATGAGTTGTCTCCTGTAGATGGGTATTTAAAACCTATACCTGAACAGATTAGTATCTTAAAAGAAGTAGCTGAAGCTATACACGCAGGAGAAATTAGTTTAGGTATCGGTGTCGATTGGTTAGAGGCTGAAACAGGTAGATCTATTTCTAGAGCAGGCTTAAAGAAACATACGGATAAAGTATATGGAAGATTGGGAAAGAAATCCTAAAAATTACTTGACAGATGCTCAAGGGAACTATATACTAAAGAAAGACGGAACTCCGAAGAGAAGAAGCGGAAGACCTAAAAATTCTGAGTTATCAGACGTTAGAGCAGCTTTACAGGCGCAAAAGGCTTTAAAGAAAAAGAAATCTAAAGTTACTAAGTTGCGCAGGAACTTACGTAAAGAAGAAAAAAAGTTAGCTCAAACTAAAAAAGTTTTAACTTCTAATGTACTTACTGAAGCAGAAAGTAAAGAATTACCAGATGCAATACAGCAACATTTAGAAGATACAAATTCCTACGTTGAGTTTATGCCCAACGAAGGGCCACAGAAAGATTTTTTAGCTGCACCAGAAAAGGATGTCTTATATGGTGGGGCTGCAGGTGGTGGTAAGAGTTATGCAATGTTAATAGATCCATTGCGCTCTTGTCACAACCCTGTACACAGAGCATTGATACTTAGAAAGTCAATGCCTGAATTAAGAGAATTGATTGATAAGTCGAGGGAGTTATATCCCAAAGCCTTTAAAGGGGCTAAGTTTAAAGAAGTAGAAAAGCTATGGCAGTTTCCTAGCGGAGCTAAAATAGAATTTGGATTCCTTGAACGTGATGCAGATGTCTACCGTTATCAAGGTCAGGCATATAGTTGGATAGGGTTTGATGAGATTACTCATCTACCTACAGAGTTTGGTTGGAACTATCTAGCTTCACGTTTAAGAACAACAGATAAAAACTTACAGACTTATCTTAGATGCACAGCAAACCCAGGTGGAGTTGGTGCGCAATGGGTAAAGAAAAGATATGTAATACCATCAGATTCTAACGCAGCATTTATAGGACACGATGGACTTACAAGAAAATTTATTCCCGCTAGATTACAGGACAATCCTTATCTAGCAGAAGATGGTGAATATGAAAGGATGCTTAACTCGCTTCCTGCTGTACAACGTAAACAGTTACTGGATGGTAATTGGGATATAGCAGAAGGAGCAGCATTTGCGGAGTTTGATCCTGAACATCATATCATAGCTCCATTCGATATACCATCTTGGTGGGAAAGAGTTAAAGGTGTAGACTACGGATATGCCGCAGAAAGTTGTTGTTTGTGGGCTGCCATTGATCCTGAAGACAAGACCATCATAATATATAGAGAACTTTATCAGAAAGGTCTGACAGGAAATGCGTTAGCTGACAAGATAACACAGTTAGAAGAACCTGAAATAAAATCCATTCCTGGTGTACTTGATACAGCAGCTTGGGCTAGAACAGGTTATTCAGGGCCTACTATTGGTGAGATACTTGTCAATAAAGGCCATAAATTAAGAAGGGCTGATAAGAACAGAGTAGCGGGTAAAGTTCAGATACACGAACATTTACGTAAGCGACCTGAAAATAACAGGCCTAGATTACAGATAGTAAATAGTTGCGCTAACCTTATTAGGGAGTTGCAAGGTATTCCACTATCTAAAACTAATTCAGAAGATGTGGATACAAATGCTTCAGACCACGCTTACGATGCTTTACGTTATATGTTAATGAGTCGACCACGAGTAGACCATCCTTATGACAGAAGGTTAAGAATTAGAACGGATACTTATTCACCGTCAGACTCAACATTTGGATATTAATATATGGCAGAAAACGACAACACTTTTTTAAATGCAAACAATATCTATGAAGACGTTGAAGGTGAAACAGGTAAAGTTTTAGATTTAGAGGAAAATCAACAAACTAATTTAGTTGGTATTATTAAATCTCGTTTCTATCAAGCTGAAGATAAAAGAGATATGGATGAACGTAGATGGCTCAAAGCCTATGAAAACTACAGAGGTCTATATAATAAATCAGTTAAGTTTAGAGAGTCTGAAAAATCTCGCATCTTTGTAAAAGTTACTAAAACAAAAGTACTAGCAGCCTTTGGGCAGTTAGTTGATGTTATGTTTGGTACTGGTAAGTTCCCTATAGGAGTTACAGAAACTAAAGTACCTGAAGGTGAATATGGTCAGGCACATCTTGATACAGCTAATCCGATGCCAGGAATGGAAACTTCTACTCCTGATAATATAGGAAATAGATTAGAAGATGAGCCACAAGAAGAAAACCCTTACGATGTAGGCTATGAAGGTGACGGTAGAACGTTAAAGCCTGGAGCTACTTTTAGTAAAGGTGTCTTTACAGACTCTTTAGAAGATCAAGCTGAAGATATGTTAGTTGAAGGATACAGTTCTGATCCTACAAAATTTGATATGAATCCTGCACAAAAAGCTGCAAGACGTATGGAAAAACTTATTCACGATCAAATTGAAGAGTCTAATGGTTCTTCTGAAATTAGAAATGCTTTACTTGAATCTGCTTTGTTAGGTACAGGTTTAGTTAAAGGGCCATTTAATTTTAATAAAAAACTACACAAGTGGGAAGATAACGAAGAAGGTGAACGAGAATATAATCCTTTAGAAGTTAGAGTACCACGAATAGAGTTTGTAAGTTGTTGGGATTTCTATCCTGATCCTTCTGCTACTAATATGGATGAATGTGAATATGTAATTCATCGTCATAAAATGAATCGCAGTCAGCTTAGACAGTTACGTAATATGCCTTACTTTAATGAAGATGCTATTCGTGATTGTTTACAGATGGGGCCTAACTACGAAGAAAAAGATTTTGAAAGTCAGTTAAAAGATGATGCTAGAGGTAGTGAAGACTATCAAGGGCATTATGAAGTTCTTGAGTATTGGGGCATTATGGATGCTGAATACGCTAGAGAAGTAGGTATAGACTTACCCGACACGATAGATGATTTAGACGAAGTACAAGTTAATGCGTGGGTAACTGGAGATAAATTGCTACGCGCAGTTGTTAATCCTTTTACTCCTTATCGTATTCCTTATCACGCTTTCCCTTATGAAAGAAATCCTTATAACTTCTTTGGTATTGGTGTAGCTGAAAATATGGATGATAGTCAGCAAGTAATGAATGGTCACGCTAGAATGGCTGTAGATAACTTAGCTCTATCAGGCTCTGTAGTCTTTGATATTGATGAGTCTGCCCTTGTAGGTGGACAGTCTATGGAAATATATCCAGGAAAGATATTCCGTAGACAGGCAGGGATGCCTGGACAGGCTATACACGGCTTAAAGTTTCCTAACACATCTAATGAAAATATGATGATGTTTGACAAGTTTAGACAGCTTGCTGATGAGCAAACTGGAATACCTAGTTACAGTCACGGACAAACAGGTGTTCAAAGTATGACAAGAACAGCTTCAGGTATGTCAATGTTATTAGGCGCAGCTAGTTTAAATATTAAAACAGTTGTTAAAAACTTAGATGACTTCTTATTGAAGCCATTAGGTGAAGCTTACTTTCAATGGAATATGCAGTTCTTTGAGGGGGATATGGATGTTAAAGGCGATTTAGAAATTAAAGCCTCTGGAACAAATAGCTTGATGCAAAAAGAAGTAAGAAGTCAAAGATTGACTATGTTCTTACAAACTGCACAAAGTCCTGCTATTGCTCCTTTTGTTAAGATCTCTAAGTTAATAAGTGAACTAGCCTATAGCTTAGATTTAGATCCTGATGAGATACTCAACGATCCTGAAGAAGCAGCTATTATGGCACAAATAATAGGTATGCAAAATGCTGGACAAGAAACAGGCACAGAGACTCAACCCACTGGTCAACAGCCCCCAATGGCTGGCGATGGAGGATTACCTCAGTCACCTCAAGAACTTGGAGCTACAGGTACTGGCGGTGGCAACATCGGAACTGGAAATATTCCGCAGCCAGGGGAGGATCAGTTCTCTGGAACGGTTGCTCCAACTCCCCCAATCAGTTAAACAAATAATTAAAGAGAATCGCTAATGAAACAAAACGGCTCAATGAAAGAACAAATGGAAGGCATTGCGATTGCTATTACCCCTGTCAAAATTAAAAAAGAAAAAAGAAAAAAGAAAGCTAAAGGCGGTAAAGCAAATAAAGGTATTGAAGCATTAAGAAAAGAAGCTCCAGAAGTTGTAGCTCGAATGGGCTATGAAGAAGGTGGAGATGTTGATTCACAAATGACTATGATGATGCCAATGGAAGAATCAATGCCTGCTGAAGCAGAACCAGATATGATTCCTGACGAGCAAATGGAAGATGAATACTTAGACTTCATAATCTCACAGTCTTTATCTTCTGAAGAAGAAATGGAATTAATGAATAAATTAGAAGCTGATCCAGAGTTAAGCGTAATGTTTGACAAGCTTATGGATACAGCTACAGAATTTTCAGGCTCTGGCCCAGTTGATGGCCCAGGATCTGAAGTCTCCGATTCGATACCCGCAAGGTTGTCGGATGGTGAGTTTGTCTTTACAGCAAAAGCTACAGAGCAATTAGGCGCGGATAGATTACAAAGTATGATGGAAGATGCCGAGGCTGAAGCAGATGCTACAAGACAACAAAGCGCAGAAGGTGGTGAAATAGAAGAAACTAAAGTTGATAGATTTGGAAAGCCTGTTGATGAAGACATAGCTGAAGATGAAATCAAAAAAGGAATGATGTCTGTTAATCCACGTATGCAATAACGATAGAGCTACCTTAGAAGTTTAAGCCCTCTATCACAATAATAACCGAAAGGCTACCTTGACAAAAACAAACCCTGCACTGTCGACATTTGCAGCTACTTTGTTTAGAAAGCCCCTAGTAGGAGTAAGAAGATGGCAACACAAGCAAAAGAAGCAAACCCTTATAACGCTAATAAAGATTGGCATAACAAGAAAGATAAACCGTTTGTATCTGCTGATGGTGCTTTTTTTGAAGAACCTCAACCACAAGTTGAAACTTCAGAAGAACCTAAGCAAAGTAAAAAGGAAACTAAAAATAAACCTGATTACAAAAAAAGATATGATGATTTAAAATCACACTACGATTCTAAACTTAATGAGTTTAAATCTAGAGAACAAGAACTTCTAGAACAGGCAACTAAAAATATGCCTGAATATAAAGCTCCAAAGTCTCCAGAGGAACTAGAAAAGTTTAGAGAACAATATCCAGATGTTTATGAAGTAGTTGAGACTGTAGCACATATGCAAAGTTCTGAAAGAACTAAAACTCTAGAAGAACGATTAGCAGCTTTACAAGAACGTGAAACAGAATTAGTTACTAAACAAGCAAACGATAGGTTGTTACAGAACCATCCTGATTTTGAAGAACTTAAAAACAGCGATGAGTTTCATAGTTGGGCAAAAGCACAACCACAATCTATTCAAGATTGGATATATAAAAACGCTAGTGATGGAGATCTTGCAAGTCGCGCTTTAGATTTATATAAACGTGATATGGGATTAGATTCTAAAGCTAAGAAGCCAGCTTCAGCTAAGTCCAAAAAATCTGCTGCTGATATGGTATCAACCAAAACAACTGCGGTTGAGCCTAAGCAAGATAGAATTTGGACTGAAAGGGAAATCGCTAAAATGTCTATACAGGAATTTGACAAGTACGAAGAAGAAATCGGACGAGCAATTCACGAAGGCAGGATAGCAAAATAAACTAACTTTTAATTTGATAAAATAATGGAGAAGTAAAATGGCTTATAACCAATCAGATCAGTTCTTTGAACCAAGTACTGATACTAACGCTAACTTTGCGAACTCCGTCAGTGGTCAAACTAATTCGTTTTTCCTTCCCGCAGTCTACTCTAAAAAGGTTCTTAACTTCTTTAGAAAGGCTTCGGTTGTAGAAGCGATCACCAACACAGATTATGCTGGTGAGATTGCCGCTTTCGGAGATTCCGTAAAGATTATAAAAGAACCTGAAATCACTGTGTACCAGTACGAACGTGGTGCAGATGTTACAGCTACTAAATTAACTGACCAAGAGTTGACTCTTGTAGTTGATACAGCTAACGCATTTAAATTCATCGTTGATGATATTGAAACTTCAATGTCTCACGTGAACTTTAAAGAAGTTGCTAGTTCATCTGCAGCATATGCTCTTCGTGATGCTTATGATGAAGGTGTAATTGCTACTATGTTCGCAGGTGTTTCTGCATCAAGTCCTAACCATATACTTGGTTCTGACAACGCTACTGATTTAGCTGCAGGCACATTTGATGGAACTGGTAATCTTGACATCGGTTTTGCTTCAAGTGAACACGATCCTATTGACGTATTGTCACATATGGCTCGTTTGCTTGACGAACAGAACATTCCAGAAGAAGGTCGATGGTTCTTAGCATCACCTGATTTCTACGAAGTTCTTGCGAGTTCATCGTCAAAACTTTTGTCTGTTGATTATAACGCAGGTCAAGGTTCTATTAGAAATGGTCTAGTCTCAAGTGGGAAACTACGTGGATTCGATATGTACAAGTCAAACAACATTGCTGCAACAACTAATGCTGCAGGTAAATGTATTGCTGGTCATATGTCATCTACAGCTACTGCTCAGACGATTACAAGTACTGAAGTATTGCGTGATCCTGATTCATTCGGTGACATTGTACGAGGACTCCACGTTTATGGATCCAAAGTACTCCGTGCTGATGCATTAGTTTCTGCTTTCTATGGTATTGACTAAATAGATTTGGGAGGTGTAAAAGCCTCCCTTTCTTTTTTAGAGTACAAATTTTATTTTAAACGCAAACAAGGAGACATAATATGTCAAACCCAGTATTCAAAGTACGTGATACAGGGCGCAACTCAGCTCGAACAGTCGATGTTGGGCAAATTGCTGACAATATTTGCAACTCGTGGACTTCAGCTACTACAGGAACTATTGCAGTTACTGCTAACGCTACTTACGATGTTTCATTTACACAACCCGCTGATACTATTATCAGAAATCTTATTGCCATTCCCGCAGGTAACATTGTTACAGCAGGAGCTTCAGGTGATGATGTTGATTTTGATTTAGGTACTGCAGCAGGTGGTGGTCAAATTATTGATGAAAAAGCTATCTTAGACGATGGTGGATCAGCAGTAACTTGGACAGCAAACGCACCTTTGTATATTATTCAAAACTCACACGGACACGCAGCTAACGCTTTTGTAGGTACAGGAGTAACAGCAGGTGTAGTCGGTGGCCCCGCAACTTCAGAAGCTATTGTTATAGCATCTACTTTGTATAGTGCTGCTGCTCGTACACTTCACGCTCGTCTTAAGCCACTAGCAAACGATCTTGCTACGGCAGCTACAACAGTTACTTACTTAGTAGAGTTTTTACATCTTGGCTCAACCCCTGATTAAAAATGCCACAGTTAGGTAATGACAAAAATCCTATGATCCTAAATGGCTCTAGTAAGCCTAAAAGCACTAGAGTCTTAGGATTGTTAGGTAGCGCATATTCTGGCGAAGCAAAGCAGAAGTACGCTGATAACTATGATCGTATATTTGGTAAAAAGAAAAAGGGTAAGTAATGGCTACAACGTATATGACATTAACGAATGAAGTTCTTAGAGAGCTTAACGAAGTTCAATTAACTTCTGCAAACTTTTCAGATGCTGTAGGAATACAGGCATTTGTAAAAGAATCCATCAATAAATCATTAAACGATATAGCTAATGAAGAACCACAATTACCTTTCTTTTCTGCAGGAGTTAGTGGCGGTACAGATCCATTTTACGGTAATGTTACAGTAGCATCAGTAGCAGGACAGCGTTGGTATACTCTCAAAGCAGATAGTTCTAGTATTACTACAGACTATTCTTCTATAGATTGGGATGATTTTTATATAACTACAATTAGTGTGTCAGGCGAATCTGCACCTTTTGTATCTAAAGGTTTAAAGTTTATATCTCTTTCAGATTGGACAAGGTATTTAAGAGATGGAGAAAACGCAGACGATGCTGATTCACAGAACTATGGAGAGCCTAAGTACGTAATTCGTAGTCCAGATCATCGTAAGTTTGGTCTTAGTCCTATACCAGATAAAGTATATAACGTACATTTCTATGCGTTCAGCGCACCTACAGAGCTTTCTGCACACGGAGATGCTATAGTCTTTCCAGATCAGTATGCTTCTGTTATCACAGCAAGAACACGATATTACGTACATCAGTTTAAAGAAAGTTTACAACAGGCAGCTTTTGCGTTAGATGATTATAAGAAAGGTATGAAAAGAATGAAATCTAATCTTATTAATCCACAACCTAAAGATATGTCAGACGATAGGATTTATTTCTAATGGCAGCTTCGCAACCTTTTTCAGTTGCGTTGCAAGGTGGTTTAGATAAGTCTAGTAATTCATTAGAGCTTTTACAGAAACCAGGAAATGCAACAAGGCTAGTAAATTTTGAAGTATCTGCTAAAGGTGGATACAGAAGAATTAATGGCTATACGCAACTAGGTGACGGTACAAGACCTAATAGCTCTAATGAAATATTAGGTATGCACGTATATTCAGACGGTGTAATAGCTTCATCAGGAACTAACATATACTTTAGTCAAGATGGTAATAGTTGGTTACAGATTAATAAAGACAGTGTAGCAGGCGGTGGAGATAACTACAGTACCTTTACAGGACGTAGTACACTAACTAGAACTTCACAAAGTAAAACACACTTTGCAACGTTTGAAGGTAATACAGATTACGGTGAAGTAATTATTACTGACGAAGGCTCTGGAGTAAAACCTTTCTATTTTAAAATGACAGGTACTGGAGATGCACTAAGCAGTAGAACTTATTTTGCAAAAGAAATAACAGTAAGTGGTACACATTTTCCAAAGTTTTGTGTAATCCACGATAAACATTTAGTAGTTGCAGGCGCAGCTACAGCTAAAAACACTATCTTTTATAGTTCTACAAGTGACATAGAATCTTTTACAGGCGGGGGTTCGGGTAGTATTGTATTAGACGATCAAGTAGTTGGTCTTAAATCTTTCCGTGATGAACTTTTTATATTCTGTAAAAACTCTATATATAAGTTACAGAACATAAATAACTCAAGTACTATAGCTATTGTACCAGTTACTAAAAACGTAGGTTGTGTAGATGGTAAAACTATACAGGAATTTGCAGGTGACTTGATCTTCTTAGCTCCTGATGGTTTTAGAACTATTGCAGGTACAGCTAGAATTGGTGACGTTGAACTTGGAACTATTAGTAAAGCTATACAGCCTATTGTAAATAAAATACTTAATAGTGCGTTTACGTTTGAGTTTAGTAGTGTAGTACTTAGAGATAAGTCACAATATAGAATGTACTACAGTTCAGATACACAATCAACAGCTAACTCTAAAGGCATTATAGGTACATTAACTTCTAGAGGTTTTGAATGGTCTGAGACTTTAGGTATACAAGCTCCTGCTGTTGCTTCTGGATTTAATGCAGCAGGTAGAGAAAAGATGTATCACGGAGATAGGGGTGGTTATATTTATAATCACGATACAGGTAATAGTTTTAATCCAGTAGGTTCTGAAACTAATATAAGTGCAGAGTTTCAATCACCAGATTTTGATTACGGAGACTTTGGAACTTTAAAAACTTTAGATCACATTAAAGTATCTATAAATCCAGAAGGAGAAGTAGAGCCTACACTTAGAGTACGGTTTGATTACGATAGTACTGACAGGTTACAACCAACAGACGTAGGTATTATTGCAGCCACACCTTCTATATTTGGAGATACAGGTGCAGTGTTTGGTACAAGTACTTTTGGTGCGCCAGAGAATCCGTTAGTTAGAGCTACATTAACAGGAAGTGGACACAGTAACTTCTTTAAAATATTTAGTAACGATACCAAAGCTCCGTACACAATACACGGATTATATATAAACTACAGACCATCGGGAAGACAATAACAATAAGGTAGAATTAAACTATGGCTCAATCATATACTAGACAAAGTTCGATAGCTGATGGGGATACTATCACTGCTGCACTTTTTAATAACGAATATAATCAACTTTTAAATGCCTTTGCTTACAGTTCAAGTAGTGCGTCTTCAACAGGCCACAGACACGATGGTACTGCAGCCCAGGGTGGTAACATTCCTAAGATTGGTGATTTAGATTTTCTTAATAAGATTGAAGTAGACAGTACTAATAATCGTTGGGGAGTTTATGTAGAAGTATCTAGTGCAGCCGTAGAACAAGTAAGAATCTCTGATGGTGTAGTATCTCCTGTTACAGACAGTGACGTTGATCTTGGTACAAGCTCGTTATACTTTAAAAATGCTTACATAGATGCTATTACTACTACAGGTAACGTAGCTGTAGGTGGTAACTTAACTGTTACAGGTACTACTGCATTTAACGGTGGTACGTTAACGCTAGGTGATTCAGCTTCTGATAACGTAGTGTTTGGTGCTGACATTAACAGTAATATGATTCCTAATACAGACAGTGCTTATGATCTAGGTAGCTCTTCACAGGAATGGAGAGACTTATACTTAGATGGTACAGCACACATAGATACGCTAGATGTAGATGTTAATGCTACAGTTGCAGGAACTCTTGGAGTAACAGGTGCATTTACAGGTTCTTCTTTAGATATTTCTGGTGATGTAACAGTAGGCGATGATCTTAGTTTAGATTCAGATGCAGCTGTATTAGGCTTTGGAGCTGACACAGATGTAACACTTACACACGTAGCTGACACAGGTTTGTTGCTTAATAGCACAATGGCTCTTCAGTTTAATGATGCTTCACAGTATATCAACGCTCCAAGTGCTACAGTCTTAGACATTAATGCTACAGACGAAATAGAACTTAACGCTACTTTAGTAGATATAAATGCTAACGTAGATATATCAGGTACGTTAACAGTAGCAGGTGCGTTAGACTTTGGTGATGCTGCTTTATCTAATGTAGGTGATATACAATTAGACAGTATCTCAGGTGATACAGACTCTAATACTTCAATTACTTTTAGTGGCTCAGATGTTATTACCGTAACTGCAGGTGGTGAAACTCAAGTTACGTTTAATAACGGATCTATTGTACCTACTACAGATAACGATGTTGACTTAGGTACAAGCTCACTAGAATTTAAAGATGGTTACTTTGATGGTACAGTCTATGCAGATGCTATAAACTTTAATGGTACTGCAATTTCTGCCACAGCAGCCGAGCTAAACATTATGGATGGTGTAACAGCTACCGCAGCAGATATAAATTTAATAGATGGAATAACTAATGGCACAGTAATAGCCAGTAAAGTTATTATAACAGACGCTAACAAAGACATTACTGGTGGTAGAAACATAACCATTAGTGGAGAGCTTGATGCAGGCTCATTAGATATTTCAGGTGATGCAGATATTGATGGTACACTTGAAACAGATGCACTGTCTATAAATGGTACAGCCGTTACTAGTACTGCAGCAGAACTAAATATTCTTGATGGAGTTACTGCAAGTGCTACAGATATTAATCTTATTGATGGTATTACTAATGGTACAGTTATTGCAAGTAAAGCAATTATTACTGACTCTAACAAAGACATTACTGGCGGTAGAAACATTACAATTTCTGGAGAACTAGACGCAGCTACGTTAGACATTAGTGGTGACGTAGACGTAGACGGAACTTTAGAAGCTGATGCGATTACAGTTAACGGTACAGCTTTAGCTAGTGTGATTGCAGGAACTACTGTAAATACAGCTACGTTAGCTACTACAGTTACTATTACAGATAACGAAAATACAAACGAAAATAACGCTATTATCTTTACAGCAGGTGGAGACTTAGATGGTGGTAACGTAGGTTTAGAATCAGACGGAGATTTATTTTATAATCCATCTACATCAACGCTTACTGTGCCTAATGTTTCTGTATCGGGTACGTTTAGTACAGTAAACTCTGTAACGATGAACGCTAACAATGCAGTAGTCTTTGAAGGAGCTACCGCAGATGCACACGAAACTACACTTTCAAGTATAGATGCTACAGGTGATCGAACAATTAACTTACCAAATGTTTCAGGTACGTTACCTGTTCTTGCTGCAGTGTCTGCTACTGCTATTACTTCTACACCTGCAGAACTTAACATACTAGATGGAGCTACCGTTGTTGTTGGAGAAATCAATGCGTTAGACTTAGGAGCAACGGCTGTAGGTACAGCTATTGCTTCTAAAGCAGTTATATTAGATTCTAATAAAGACTATACAGGCATTAGAAACTTTACGTTGTCAGGTGAATTAGATGCAGGAAGTTTAGATGTATCAGGCGATGCTGACATAGATGGTACGTTAGAGACAGATGCGTTGTCTATTAACGGTACTGCAGTAACTTCTACAGCAGCAGAGTTAAACATCTTAGACGGTGTGACTAGCACCGCTGCAGAGTTAAACATATTAGACGGTGTAACGTCAACTGCTGCAGAAATAAACCTATTAGATGGATCAGCAGCTAACACTGTGGTCAATTCAAAAGGTGTTATATACGGTTCTAGTGGAGAAGTAGCAGGTACTTTAAGCACAGCAGCACAGGCAAACATTACAAGTCTTGGAACACTAACAGCATTAACTGGTGGTACAGGAGATTTTAACTGGGATTCAAATACTTTAGTTGTTGACTCTTCGACAAATCGTGTAGGTATTGGTAACGCTTCTCCAGATGTAAGTTTGGATATTGGAAGCTTTACAGACGCTATGCATTTACCAGTAGGTACAACAGCACAAAGACCAACAGGTGCTGCAGGATACTTTAGATACAACAGTACTACAGGAAAATTTGAAGGCTTTACAGATGAATGGGGAAGTATTGGTGGCGGTTCTGGTACTAATATGGACACTAACATTTACGCAGGTGATGGTTCAGACACAACTTTTACGTTGTCAAATGCTCCTGATGATGAAAATAACTTAATGGTCTTTATAGATGGTGTGTTCCAAGCACAAAATACTTACAGTGTTTCAGGAACTACACTTACGTTTGCTACAGCTCCTGCAAACGGTAGAGTTATTACAGTTTATCATAGCACAACAACTGTAGGTGGATCTAATAACACTATTAACACTATGACAGGTGATGGTTCTGATACTACGTTAACGCTTAGTGTAGCACCAGTACACGAAAATAACGTGCAAGTATTCTTTGATGGTGTTTATCAGAGCAAAGCTAACTACGCAATTAGTGGCACTACACTTACTTTTAGTACTGCACCTCCTGATGATGTCTTAGTAGAAGCTATTACTAATACTAATACTTCTAGTACTACAGCTAACTTATTACTTGATGCTGATAAAGACACGATGATACAGGTTGAGGAGAGTTCTGACGAAGATACAATTAGGATGGATATAGCTGGAACTGAAGTCTTAACATTGACTAATTCAGCTATGACTCTTAAAGGTACAACACCAACACTAACAATAGGTGATGCTGGTGCAGAAGATACTAAAATCGTTTTTGATGGCAATGCGCAAGATTATTACATAGGTCTTGATGACTCTGCCGATGATCTAATAATTGGTAAAGGTTCAGCAGTAGGAACTACACCAGCTATTGTTATTGATGAAAATTTAAAAGTGGGTATTGGAACTGCAAGTCCAGCTAGAGCATTATCAACAAAATCTTCAAGCGTAACTATTGGTAATTTTGAAAGTACCTCTTCTAGTGGTGGTTTGGTTAGCTTTAGTGATGCAAACACTACTGATGATGTTCACGTTAGAGTAGGGGCAATAGGAGATGATTTAGTACTTCAAGCTGGCGGTGCTGAAAGGATGCGCTTAGATTCGTCTGGTCACGTTACGATGCCACACCAAGCTGCTTTCAGTGTAAGTAGAGATGGATATCAATCTAACCTTGCAATAAATACAACACACACAATACTTTGGCAAACTGAAATATTTGATCAAAACGCAGACTTTGCATCAAATACATTTACTGCACCTGTTACTGGTAGGTATCAGTTTAATGTTACTATGCGTTTTCAAACTATAGATTCAGCAGCAGCTTATTACCAAACACATCTAGTAACAAGCAATCGGAATTATGAAATAGACCTACTTGATCCTACTGAATTTAATGGTGACTTAGATTACTACACTGTAAAAGGTTCTATTCTTGCTGATATGGATGCAAACGATACAGCTTATGTATCTATTCACCAATCAGGCGGTACTGCACAAACAGATATATCATATGGTGTAGACACATATTTTAGTGGATTCTTAGTATGTTAAATAATAGCGAAATAACTAACCTTAAAAGGGGTACAAAATGGCAACACTAACAGTAACAGTAACAATAGACGATACCGAACAAGCAACACTGCTTAATGACTTAACTGACATTAATCAATGGGTACAAGATGCGGTAACAGGTAAAAAAAATAATTGTTGGAAACGTATGCAACAAGAATGGACTACCAAGCTGATGAACGATGAGAGCTTTACAGATGCTATACCAAGTAACAAAGCAGATTTTGTAACCCTTGTAACAGCTAGATCAGATTATAAAACCAGAGCAGAACGTGATGCTGAAAGTACACCTTAAACTAGAGGACGCATAATATGGCAATAACAAAAGTAACAGGAGCATTACTTGGTAACTACACAGGAGGCTCTGCAGACGATACAGTAGTTGTAGGCGATGGAGCTGGTGATGCCATTACTACAGGTGTTGATAATACCTTTATAGGTGATAACGCAGGTACAGCAAACACAACAGGAGCAGAAAATGTAGCTATAGGATCATCAGCTTTTTTAGCAAACACAACAGGCTCATACAATACCGCAGTCGGTGGTTATGGAACTTTAGATGCGAACACAACTGCGAATAACAATACAGCTATTGGCGCTGGTGTTTTAACTGTAAATACAACAGGTGCTAAAAATACTTCTGTTGGAGCTTATAGTTTAGACGCTAACACCACAGCAGATGACAACACCGCAGTTGGGTATGCTGCATTAAGTGCAAACACCACTGGAAATAATAATGTTGCTGTTGGAAGCGATGCTCTTGGAGCAAACACAACCGCAGCTAATAACACCGCAGTTGGTGCAGGTGCTTTAAAATTAAATACCACAGGTGCAAGTAATACTTCAGTTGGTAACAATTCACTTGATGCTAATACAACAGGTGCAAGTAATACTGCATTAGGCTATAGAGCTTTAAGTGCTAATACAACTGCAAATGAAAATACTGCTGTTGGTTATGATGCTTTATTTTCAAACACGACAGGATCTGAAAATACTGCGGTGGGTATGGAAGCATTAGAAGCAAACACCACAGGTGTTCAAAATACTGCATTAGGTACAGATGCTGGAAAAAATATTACTACAGGTAGTTATAATATAACGGTAGGTTACAAAGCGGGTTCGCACGATGTAGACATAACTACTGGGCAACAAAATACCGTAATAGGAGCATACGCGGATACTGGTGCATCAGATGCTATTCAAGTAAATATTATAGGGTATAACGTAACAGGAGCGGAAGGATACACAACTGTAGGTGTTGGTACAGATGATATTAGAGCAGCTCACGGTAACATAACGTGGGCAACTGTATCAGACGAAAGAGTTAAGAAAGATATTGAAGATGCTACTGTAGGTTTAGCCTTTATCAACGATCTTCGACCAGTAACTTTTAATTATAAAAACAAAGGCGATTTACCTGAAAACTTTAAAGGTTATGAAGAAGGTTCTACAGAAGTTTATAAAAATTCTAAAACCCGACACGGCTTCATAGCTCAAGAAGTTAAAGCAGCTATTGATAAACATAGTGATATTAAAGAAGGTTTTGCTATGTGGGATGATGATGATCCTACTAGCCAACAAAGAGTTGGTGAAACTGCTGTAATACCTGTATTAGTAAAAGCAGTCCAAGAACTTTCAGCACAAGTCGAAGAATTAAAAGCACAAATAAACGGAGAATAAAGAATGGCAAATACTATAATACCTGCAGAGCTACTAGAATCTAGTGGTAACAATATTAAAATAGGCAGTACCGCAGGTGACAGTATTACTGATGGTACAAAGAACATAGCTATTGGTACTAACGCTTTAACTACAGAAGATACTAGAAGCGATTCGATTGCAATAGGCTATCGTGCTTTAACTGCACAAAATGCAGACACAGCTAACGCTTATAATATAGCTATAGGTACTGATGCTGCGTTGTCTCTTACAACAGGAAATAGAAATGTTTATGTAGGTGCATTATCAGGTGATGCAAATGTAACTGGTGATGGTAATACTGCGCTTGGACATAATACTTTATCAACTAATACTCATTCAGAAAACAACGTAGCGGTAGGTTATGAAGCTCTAAAGACTTTTAATGTTACTACAGGCTCTGGTTACAATACTGCAGTAGGAAGTATAGCTTTAACAGCTTGTACTACTGGAGCTAATAATACAGCAGTTGGTGGTTCTGCTCTAGCAGCAAACACCACAGGTGATGCTCTTACTGCTGTGGGTAAAGACTCAATGAAAACCAATACTACAGGAAGGTTTAACTGTGCTTTAGGTTATGAATCTTTAGCCCTCAACACAACTGGCGGTTATAATGTAGCCATTGGTAAAGCGGCTTTATATAATAACACCACCGCAGATTACAACACAGCAGTTGGATATAACGCTTTAATAGCAAATACAACAGCTAGTTCAAATGCTGCGGTTGGCGGTTTTGCTTTAACTGCAGCAACAACAGGCAATGTTAACGCGGGTTTTGGATATGCCGCATTAATTAGTGTTACAACAGGCACTAATAATACTGGATTAGGCTATGCGTCTGGACAATCAATTACAACAGGTTCTAACAATATTGCAGTTGGTACTAATGCATTAAATACAGGCAGACCCGGAGGACAAGTTACAACAGCTAGTAATATTATTGGTATAGGTAATGGTGATCATACTGCAGCACACATTCAAATAGATTGGACAGTAGCGTCTGATGAACGAGATAAGACAGACTTTACTGCACTAGATTTAGGTTTGGGCTTTGTTAAAAAACTAGAGCCTCTTACTTATCGTTGGGATAAACGAAGCAAGTATTCTGACCAAACACCTGATGGTACACATAAAGAAGATTGGTTAGACGTAGGTTTTAAAGCACAAGATGTTGAAATACTAGAGGAAGAAGCTGGTTATAAAATAGCTGACAAAACTAATCTTACAACTAATCTTACAGAAGATGGTGAACAATATGGAATCCAGTACAGTAAGTTTGTACCAATATTAGTTAATGCAGTCCAAGAGCTTTCAGCAGAAATAGAAAAATTAAAAACACAACCTAAATGTAAATGTAACGAGGAATAGATATGGCAGTAACTAAAGCAATGACCAAAGCAATACCATCTGAAAAGTCTAGTAAGGCACAGGAATGGAGACTAGAGATGAAGTATGAAAACGATAGTGAAGGTGATGCTACTTACTATACTACTACTTTTAGCCACACAGCAAAAGCCGCAGATGGTGATTTTACCGCAGCCGCTAAAGGCACGTTTAACTTAGCCGCTTTGACAGCACTATGTCCAGTATCACAATGGGATACAGTATTTGCTAGTCAAGTAGATTCAGTAATAACTAATCCTGTAGTACCACCTGTAGCAGAC
>UEXN01001243.1_pt1 | contig 21201 bp, 24 predicted proteins | sample 1796711 | NCBI WGS metagenome assembly UEXN01 (sample SAMEA4772470, study PRJEB27181) | metagenome | reverse complement strand
AAGCTGACCTTATGATTATGATCTCCAAGAACCCTACAATTGAGGGTCAAGAGGAAGAAGACAATCAACGCCACATCAATGTGGTAAAGAACAAACTGTCTGGTTGGCATGGCATTGTTCACACAGACCTTGAGTACAAGATAGCGAGGTATGTATCATGAGGGATTGGGTAATGAAATATGTATTGGTCATGCCATATGATGCATGGGAACCAGAATATGGCGATTGCGAAAAATACGACACTACCTTTTTTGAAACGCCTGAAAAAGCTATGAAGTATCTGCACGATAATATATATGATGCGTATAATGAATATCCTTTAAGATATGAAACGTGGAAAGAGTGGGCAGAAAAGCAAGACATTTATTTATATAAGAGGTGTGAGGTATGATACAAACATTTTACGTAGATCACATGGGTACAGATTTATCTGTAGCTAATGCTGCAAGAGTAAGTTTTGGTAAGCGTAGTGAGATGGATACGAGTGACGTGTGGGGTCCACCCAAGTTGAAAGACAAGGATGCCAAGCTTATACAATACCTAGCTAAACACAAACACATCAGCCCATTCGGGCATTGCTTTGCCAGCTTTCACGTTAAAGCACCAGTCTTTGTAGCTAGGCAGTTAGTCAAGCATAAGTTTCTACGTTGGAACGAAGTATCAAGACGATACGTAGATCACGAGCCTGAGTTTTATCAGCCTACAGAGTGGCGTGGACGAAGTGTGGATGCCAAACAAGGTAGTGCGGGTGTAGTTGACGTAGGTGATTGGGGAAATGTAAACTGGGCATGTCTTAAGGCTTACAAAGATTTGCTTAATCAAGGTGTATGCCCAGAGCAAGCCCGTATGGTACTGCCACAGTCTATGATGACTGAGTGGTATTGGTCAGGTAGCTTGGATGCATTTGCAGACATGTGTAACCTACGCTGTAAGCCTGACACACAGTATGAGACACAGGTTGTATCTGGTCACATTGACACAGAGATGGCTAAACTGTTCCCTGTATCGTGGAAAGCATTAAGGGAGAATGAATGATGAGAGGCAATATCAATGGTGCAATCAAGGCATCTGCCATAGTCGCATTTATAATAGCAGGTCTACCAGTATTAATTGCTATGACGTATGACGAGTTTCCACGTTATTGTAAGCAGACTATCTTGCTTCCATGTATAGGAGTAAAAGATGAATGAAATTCGCCCCATGTCTGGTGATGAAAGACGTAGGGCACTAGAGAAGGAGTTGTATAACATGAACAGGGATGAAATAGATGCCGTGTCTTTAGTATCACAGATGAAGCGGTTAAACCTAACACGAGCCGAAGCTCTGGAAGCTATGGAAGAAAAAGCAAATGACAAACAGTTCCAGAAAGACCTTGACGCAACATACCGTAATATGATAGTTGATAGTTGGGATTACTGGCACGAAGGAGACATTGATTAGATGAAACACCTCACCCTTGACGTAGAAAACACTGTGGTGAAACGTAACGGCAAGCTACACCTTGATCCGTTTGAACCTGAGAATACATTAGTACAAGTGGGTATGCTAGATGACCTTGGAAACGAAAGCATTATTACTTTTGATCATTCTGAGCAATCACCCACACCAGAAGGGCGGTATCGTGTCCAGTTAGCGTTGGATAGCACCGCCCTTCTAATTATGCACAACGCAGCACACGACTTGATATGGTTATGGGAGTCAGGCTTCACCTATGAGGGTGAAATCTTTGACACTATGTTGGGTGAGTATGTGCTGCAGCGTGGGCAGAAGGAACCCCTGTCTCTTGAGGCTTGTGCTGAACGGTACAGCCTTGACACAAAGAAGCAGGATACCTTGAAGGAATACTTCAAGCAGGGCTACTCTGTGCGTGACATTCCACATGCAGAGTTGTTAGAGTACCTCTCCCACGACTTACATGCTACGCAGCAACTGTACCTTCGTTTGCAGACATCATACGGGGAATGCAGTTCCTTAGAAGGAACAATCAAGCTTACCAATCAATTGGCACTACACATTGCCAAGATATATCAGCGTGGCTTTAGTGTTGATATGGAAGCACTAGAGGTTGTACGTAAGGAGTTCCAACAGGAACGTGACCAGTTGGTTGTTGACCTTGAGGAACAAGTACGTGAACTAATGGGTGATCGTCCAATCAACCTGAACAGCCCAGAGCAATTGTCTTGGGTTATATATAGCAAGAAGCCCAATGATAAGAAGGTATGGCCTGATCTGTTTGATGACTATCGCATGACAGACACAGACTACCGCAGTACAGTACGTAAGAATACACAGACACTGTACAAACAGAAAGCAAAACAGTGCAGTACCTGCAATGGTACTGGTCAGATAAGAAAGGTAAAGAAAGATGGATCATTATACGCCAGAACTAACAGATGCAATAGCTGCAATGGTACGGGTTTTATTTATATGGATTATCGTAATGTGGTTGGTGGGTTAAAGTTCAATGCACCTACAGCAAAATGGATATCGGCTAACGGCTTTGCAACAAGCAAAGATAAACTTGAATACCTTGAAGGTGTGGCTAGACAACGTGGCATGGAAGACGCAGTACTATTCTTGCAACGAGTACGTAGGCTTTCTGCTGTTGACACTTACCTGTCAAGCTTTGTGGAAGGTATCTCTAATCATGTAAAGCAAGACGGTAAGCTACATGTCAGGTTACTTCAACATCGTACTGCTACAGGCAGACTGTCGGGTGCTGACCCTAACATGCAGAACATGCCACGTGGTGGTACGTTCCCAGTGAAACGTGTATTCAAATCACGTTGGGTTGACGGAGAGATTATGGAAGCTGACTTTGCACAGTTAGAGTTTCGTGTGGCTGCGTTCCTGTCACAGGACAAGACTGCCATTGACGAGGTGACTACAGGCTTTGATGTACACTCATACACTGCACAGGTTATTACTGATGCAGGTCAGAGCATATCCAGACAGGAAGCCAAGGCACATACCTTTGCACCTTTGTATGGGGCCAGTGGCTTTGGTCGTACACCTGCAGAGGCTGCATACTATGAGCAGTTCACTAAGAAGTACTCAGGCATTGGTAAGTGGCACAAGGAGCTTGCACGTGAGGCACTAGCTACGGGTAAGATCAAGACGCCATCTGGTCGTGAGTTCTCTTTCCCTGATGTGACACGCCGTGCCAATGGTACTGTGACATTTTTCACACAGATTAAAAACTTTCCTGTACAATCGTTTGCTACGGCTGACATTGTACCTATATCTCTGATATACATTGACAAGTTGTTAGGGATAAACCAAATGCAATCATGCATCGTCAATACCGTACACGATTCACTCGTGATTGATGTGCATCCCAAAGAGAAGGATAAAGTATTACGGATTATACATGCAGCCAATGACAGACTGCTTGCCATCGTCAATAAGAAGTGGAAGTTGGACTTCAACGTACCCTTATTATTAGAGGCAAAGATTGGTCCTAATTGGCTTGACACAAAAGATGTGTCGTGATATAACTATAGACTCGCAAAATAGAAAAGGAGATTTTAAATGAATCAAGTAGCAACAATTAACACAAGTAACTTCAATGCAATGGCAGAAGCAATGGGCATGTCTGTGGACTCTGGTAAACAGAAGTCACAAGCAAGTACACTTGCACGTTTGCGTATCAATCACTCAGCTATCATGGGTGAGGACACAATCAACGGCAAGAAGGTAAAGATGGAAGTTGTGGCAGGTGGCACATACAAGTTGGAGATTCCTGATGGCCCAACTTACTATGCAACTACTGCGACTATTCGTCCGTACCTACAACGGTTTATGTACAAGCGGTTCATCAAGGGCAGTGACTCTACACCTAATCGTTACGTCAAGACACTTATGGCTAACGATCTAAACAGTGACCTCAAAGACAATGACGGTGGCTTCAACTGCGGTAAACCTGCAGGATGGATTGAAGACTTCAAGGCATTGCCAGAGAAAACACAAGACTTGATCCGTCAGATCAAACGTGTTCGTGTTATGTTTGGTACAGTAGAAATGCATGACGTTACTGATGCACAGGGTAATCCAGTTGACCTTGATCCACAGGCATTCATCTGGGAGATTGAAAACCGTGATGCATTTAAAACTGCAGGTACACTGTTCAACAAGCTAGGCAAGATGCGCCGTTTGCCAGTGCAGCACAACATCAAGGCAGCTACAGAGGAACAGTCCTTACCAAATGGTAATGTGTTCTATCTACCTACCTTAGCTCTTGATCTGCAAGAGACACTAGATGTAACAGACCCTGAACAGGAAACGTTTGCAAACTTCCTAGCATGGGTGGAGAATTACAACGAGTACATCAAGGGTGCTTGGAATGACAATGCGTACAAGAATGATGACACAGACACAGATACTGTTGAAGCATTTGTGGATATTGACGCAGAGGATTTTGTGTAATGAACCATCCTGCTGAACTAAAGCTGCACCAGTTTATGACTGACGCTGCCAATGGAAAGACAACCTTCAGTAATGAAGTTGCTAAACAAATTGGTGATGAAGTTATGGATGCAGTCCTTCGTCAGTTTGGTAGTGGTAAGTCTCGTGACAAGTTCACATTAAGGATGTCCAACATTGGGCGTCCTACTTGCCAACTCTGGTTTGCTAAGAACATGCCAGAGAAAGCACTACCCAAGCCAACTACATTTGTAATGAACATGATGTTAGGAGATATTGTTGAGGCTGTTTTTAAAGGGCTGCTTAAAGGTGCTAACGTGGAGTTTGAAGACACTGATAAAGTTAGCCTTGAAGTGGGAGATAGTAATGGTACTAGTGTTTCTGGTAGCTATGATCTTGTAATAGACGGTGCAGTTGATGACGTGAAGTCAGCTTCACCGTGGTCTTATCAGAACAAGTTTGATTCCTTTGATACACTATCTAAGGGTGATGGCTTTGGTTATGTAGGGCAGCTTGCAGGTTATGCCAAAGCATCTGGCAAACGTGTAGGTGGATGGTGGGTTGTGAACAAAGGCAACGGTGAATTTAAATACGTACCTGCTGACGGACTTGACCTTGACAATGAACTTGATAAGATTAAATCAACTGTAGAGACTGTAAATAACAACGAGTTTAAACGTTGCTTCAGTCCAGTACCGGAAATGTTTCGTGGTAAACCCACAGGCAACAAGGTACTAAACGATAACTGTCGTTTCTGTGATTTCAGATACGAGTGTTGGCCTAACATGGTTGAAGAACCTGCTAGGTTATCTAAAGCAAAAGACCCCAAGACGGTGGCATACATAGAGGATTAAATATGTTAGGTAATGAAGAAATAAAAGAAATGCAGGAACAGATTGCTGCTATGGAAAAGGATATTGCAGAGCGTAAGAAGGAACTGCATGAGGCTAAGTATGCAGGACTACGTTCAGCTATGGAAGCACGTAAGGCTGCAGACGATGCAGTGCGACAGGAGCTACGATCACTAGGCGTGTCTACTGTAAGTAGTTTGCCTAGTCCTTGGAATGGGTTGTGGCGCATCTAATGAACGGTAAGCAGTTCAAGGCAGCACTAAAGCATGGGTTTAGGAGTGGGCTAGAAATCAAAGTCAAAGACTACTTGAAGGAGAAGAAAGTAAAATTCAAGTATGAAGCCATTAAAATAGAATGGGAAGACTTGATGTACCGCACCTATACCCCTGACTTTATACTGCAGAACGGTATCATTGTAGAAGTGAAAGGAAGGTTCACATCAGACGATAGACGTAAGCACCTAGCAATAAAGAAACAGCACTCAGACTTAGACATACGGTTCGTGTTTGAAAACAGTAGACGTAAGCTAAACAAGGGTGCCAAAAGTACGTATGCTACATGGTGTGAAAGAAATAAATTCTTGTATGCAGATAGGGTTATTCCAGAAGAATGGTTGAAACAAAAGGGAGTTGACGTTCATCCAGACTTAGTAGTATTTCCTTACGACAAAATAAAAAGGAGCTAAACATATGCTAGATACACTAATAAAATTTAACCCTAATGATTTCATCATACGAATATCGCCAGATGTGGATGACACTGGAGATTGGACGGGTGATCTTACTGTAGGTATGCTGACTACAGATGACAACACATTAAATTCAGATGACTTTGCTCACCTGAAAGTGTTGACTGACATGTTAATTGCTGCTATACCTTTAATGGAAGAAGACCCTGATGTAAGGAGCAAGCTATTCAAGTTAGTTGATCAGATGAATGAAGAAGAAACGGAAGAATATAAACCGTTAATAAAAGAACGTGACGGTAACATAGTTAAAGTAAACTTTTAGAAAGGAGATACGAATGGTAGACAATGTAAACAGACCACCACACTATAATCAAGCAGGTATTGAATGCATTGATGCCATTCGTGCAGCCACAGGTGATGGATACGAGTACTATCTACAGGGCAACATTCTTAAATACATGTGGAGATACAGGTACAAGAATGGTGCAGAAGACTTGAAGAAGGCACAGTGGTATTTGACAAAACTTATTGAGGAAGTAGATGATAGTTAAAGTATTCTTAACCTTAAACATAGATGAAGATGAATACCCAGTTCCTGTAGATGGAGATGTTGATGAAGAGATTAGTCAAAGTCTGCAGGAATTTATATACGACATTGATGGAATGTCAATCAAAGCAATTAAAATAATAACGGAGTGAACATGAACAATTTTTTACCTACAGACTATCAAGCATTCATTCACACCTCACGTTACGCAAGGTGGTTGGATGATGAACAACGGCGTGAGTCATGGCCTGAAACAGTGACTCGTTATATGGACAATATCGTAGCACCTTATGTTAAGAAAGACTCAGTGTACGGTGAGATTGAACAAGCAATCTTGAACCTAGAGATTACGCCAAGCATGAGAGCCATGATGACAGCAGGTGCAGCAGCAGCACGTGATAACATTTGTATGTACAACTGTTCATACATTCATGTGGATCATCCATTTGCTTTTGATGAAGCAATGTTTGTGTTGTTGTGTGGTACAGGCGTAGGCTTCAGTGTTGAACGTCAGTTTGTATCTAAGCTACCAGAAGTACCTGATCTATATGAGAGTGACACTACAGTTGTAGTGAAGGACAGTAAAGAGGGTTGGGCTAAGGCTTACCGTCAAGTGTTGTCACTGTTGTGGGCAGGAGAGATACCTAAGTGGGATGTAAGCAAGGTACGTCCTGCAGGTTCACGACTAAAGACATTTGGTGGACGTGCCAGTGGTGCAGGACCGCTAGTTGATCTATTCAACTTCACTGTACAGACATTCAAGAATGCACAGGGTCGTAGGCTATCATCAATTGAATGTCACGACATCATGTGCTTCATTGGGCAGATCGTTGTCGTAGGTGGTGTACGTAGGTCAGCAATGATTAGTTTGTCTAACCTAAGTGATGACCGTATGCGCCATGCTAAGTCAGGACAGTGGTGGAATGAAGCAGCCTATCGTGCACTGGCTAATAACAGTGTGTCGTATACAGAGAAGCCAGACGCAGAGACATTCATGCGTGAATGGTTGGCATTAGTAGAGAGTAAGTCAGGTGAACGAGGGGTATTTAATCGTGAAGCATCTAAAAATCAAGCTAAGAAATATGGTAGGCGTGATCCTAACCATGAGTTCGGCACTAATCCATGCAGTGAAATCATATTACGATCAGGTCAAGTGTGCAACCTTACGGAAATTGTGGTACGGGCCACGGATAATATTGAAAGTTTGGAACGAAAAGTCCGTCTGGCAACAATTCTGGGCACTATCCAATCCACCTACACTAAGTTCCCGTATCTGCGAAAGATGTGGAGAAACAATACTGAGGAAGAAAGATTGCTTGGTGTGTCTCTCACAGGAGTAATGGATAATCCATTAATGACTTTAAAAAATAAAGGACTAGATGAAACACTTTCTCACCTTCGTAAGGTGGCTGTTGATACTAATGCTGAGTGGGCTGATCGTCTTGGAATTAACGTTAGTACTGCTATTACTTGTAATAAGCCATCAGGCACTGTATCCCAACTGGTGGACTCCGCAAGTGGAATACATGCACGACACAACGACTATTACATCAGAACCGTTAGAGGCGATAACAACGATCCCCTTACCGCCATGATGAAAGATCAAGGTATTCCTGCTGAACCGTGTGTGTTTAATCCAGACACGACTACTGTATTCAGCTTCCCTATGAAGGCACCGAATGCAGCAGTAACACGTACAGATATGTCAGCCATTGAACAGTTAGAGACATGGCTTGCTTATCAACGGCACTGGTGCGAACATAAACCTAGTGTTACTTGCACAGTACAGGATAGTGAATGGATAGAAGTGGGTGCCTTTGTGTACAAACACTTTGACGAAATGTCAGGTGTGTCTTTCTTGCCACACTCTGATCATACTTATCAGCAAGCACCTTATCAGGATTGTACTGCTGATGAATATAAGGCATTACTAAAGGAGATGCCGAAGAAGATTGATTGGACTAAGCTATCCGCATACGAAAAAGAAGATAGCACAAAGTCTAGTCAAACATTTGCTTGCACGGGTGACTCATGCGAAATCGTGGACATCGGAACTTAGGCACTATACCTTCACCCTGTGTAAAGGTCTGTCGGATTGGTAACGATGGATACTGCACAGGGTGTTGCCGTACTATTGACGAGATACGTGATTGGATGATCATGTCAGAGTACGAACAAAAGAAACTATTGTTTGAACTATTATGGAGAAAAGATGTGGACGATAATTAGCAAAGATCAATGTAACTTCTGTGATGATGCCAAGGCATTACTCAAGGGAGCAAACAAATCGTTTGTTGAGTACAACATACAAACACCAAGCAGTGCATGGGTATTGTACTTATTGAAACGATCAAGTATAACAACAGTACCACAGATATTTCACAATGGTGATCATATCGGTGGGTACACAGAACTGAAGGAGTATTTAAATGGGAACTCGTAAGCAATTTAGTCGTGCATTGTATGAAGCGTATGACGCACCTGCAAAAGATAAACTAACTGCCTACCTAGTAGACGCAGGACACGAGATTGAAACAGCAGAGGAAAATTACTATGTGGACATTGTGTCAAAGAAAAAGGATTATACGTATTTTAACGAAGCGGAAGTCAAGCTTGCATGGAAAGGTGAATGGCCCACAGATTGGAAAGACATCCGCATTCCTGAACGTAAAGGTAGATTGCTTGAAAAATATGAGGGGGAGAATGGAGTGCTTAACTTCTACATCTTCCGTAAAGATATGAAGCAAGCTTGGCGTATCAAGGATACAAGCCTAACAGATGATCGTCTACGTGAAGCATATGGACGTAACATCTTGAAGGGTGAACTGTTCTACCACATTCCATACACAGAAGCAGAACTAATCAACGTAGCATAATACATCTTAACAGAAGGAGAATGCATATGAACAAACAATTAACTCGCAAACAACGTGGCCTTGGCAAATATGATGCACCGTTAAAATTTCAATACGAGAAAGGTTACAAAGATTTTCGGCAGGGGCGTGTCGTTAATCCATTCCCTAGTGATACAATGCAGTACAGGGAGTGGGAACGTGGGTTTAACAAAGCCTACTACGAGCAGTTAAAACGGGTTAAAGGTAATGAACAAGCTACAGGAAGAAGCAGAACAGTTTCTAAAGGAGAAGTACAACATGTCTGATTTTAATTCGTATCAAAGATCAGCATCACGTACAGCCATCTATCCTGATAAACATAAAATACTTTATCCTGCTTTGGGTTTGGCAGGTGAAGCAGGTGAGGTGGCAAACAAGGTCAAGAAGATTATTCGTGACGGGCCTGAAAGTATGCCAGAGGATTGGCGTGAGCAGTTAGCCAGCGAGATAGGGGATGTGTTGTGGTACTGTGCTGCACTTGCCACTGACCTTAACCTAACACTGGGTATGATTGCAGGTCAGAATGAAGCCAAGCTAAGTAGGCGTAAGGAGCAGGGTACACTCAAGGGAAACGGTGACAAGAGATAAAAACTAATCGGGCGGCAATAAAGCCGCCCTTTTTATTTACTGTGAATATGCACTTTGATATTCTTTAGCTATAATTATTAGCCTATTTAAATCCTGTGAATTTAAAGCATCAGGGTCACGGTCATACATCTTAACGAACTGTACTGTTGCTAGTTTCCTAAAGTCAGGACGTACACGACGATACTTGGTTAAGGCACGAGCATAATCATCACCCTGTGCTATGGCACCTTCACGTATCTGTGTCTTGAACTTGCTTAGTTGTGCTTTAGCAAAAGGTTTTAGCTTGTTAAGTACGTATTCATCTTCTGTAAAAGTATCTTTTACTTTGTCTGATGCATTACTATATTCTTCACGAATACTTGTCTCACGGTTCCTTGATATGTCAGCTAGAGTATCCAAATAACCATTGACCATTTTGTTTTCAAAACGTGCAATACTTGGCACCTTAGATTTACTACCAATAGACCAATCTAATCCTAGACGCATAAGGTATTCAGAATCCTCTGGTGGTCTGTTAGTTACTGTAATACCTAAAGGTTTAAGGTGAGGCATTAGGCGTTGCTTTCCTTCTGGATACAGTGGATACTCACGTTCAGGTAATGCACTTTCTTCTTCAGCAGTGATACCAATACCTCGTTGTTGAAAGGATCGTTTGATTTCATTCATGGCTGTAGACACCCCATCAAGTGTTGGGTCTTGTGCTACGTCCTTGTATTCAACTCCACGTGTGCCTACTGCACGTTCCATGTCAATGATCTGTGCTAAAGGTACAGCCCATGTGCCTAGATAGTTACCCAATGCACGGCCCACAGTACGCCCAACAGCTTCACCTTTAGTTAGGTCAGTGTTATCTGCAATCTGTGCAACTTCTTCAAGGATAGAGTTACCTACACCAGTACGGAAGTTACTGCCTGTGAATATCTCTACAAACTCTTGGGCATCAAACTTATCATCAAATGTACCATTCTGCATACGTTTTACCTGCTCACCTAGATACAAGAATTGTGCCATAGGGAATACTGCGGTAGTGTCTACTTGAGCATCATCACCTGTAGCAATCTGTTCAAAGTCGGATGAAACATTTTCAGAAGTACGATATGTATATGCTGCACCTACAGTAGCCATACCCATTAGGTTACGTGTGATACGCTGGCGATCTTTTGCAGTCAGGGGTCCACGATAGTCTTTCTTCACAATACTAGCCACCTTACGTGCAAGAGGAATAGACGCCCCACCTGCGTATTGCCCTAACAATTCCATACTATTAAACATGAACCGTGGAAATGGCATAACAACAGTCAAGCCATTACGTGTAATAAAGTTAGACGCACTCTGGAATACGGGTATCTCAGGCTGCTTTGCATATGTTACATCAAGTGCACGATTAACTGAGTCATCTACTAGGCTAACAAAACTCCTAGACTTGTCTGATCTTACACTAGATGCATCATTTAGTAGGTCATTTAACTTACCATCATTCAAGGTATCAATAAGATCAACGCCATACTCACGTTTAGTTAGGCGTTCTAATTCCGCAAAGAATGTACCACGACGAATAAGGTATTCCTGCCAACGGTTAGGTGTGTTTAATACATCAACGGCATCTTCTAAACCAGATACTACAGTATCAAAGGCAGTGCCTGTACCACGTCCAGTTAGTTTTTGTATCTCGTTAATGTTATTGAACATCTTATCAAACTGATTAGCAAGCTCTGGCTTATTAAGTATTAGCTCAGTGTAGCCTTTAGCTACATCAGGACGCCCAAACATATACTTGAAGTTACTAAAGCTGCCTTTCCAATTGTCACCAGAGAACAGTTGAGCAGCACCCTTCAGTGAACCCTTCTCTGATGCGGTGTAGATAGCAGTGTCCATTACGTTACCCAAGCTTTCAAGAGGTGCACGTAGAGCACCAGAGCTAAGGTTACGGGAGGCTGTAGCAATCTGTGATACCAACCCACCACGGCGTACATTTTCAATACGCATGACGATTTTACGGAAGTCTCCTGCCTCACGTGCTTCACGTGCAGTCTTCTCTGCATCACCTACGGTTGTAGGTTTTTTACGTTTAATCTGTGATAGTGCATTCAACACTCTACCTGCTTCTGAACCAGAACCTACTACAGTAAGTACATAGTCTTCAAATGATAGTCCATACTTGTTTAGTTTATCTATTAGTTCCTGCCCACCTATCATGTCTTTACTTACAGTTAAGTTAAGTAAGTTATCAATTACAGGTTTATTGTTATCAAAGGCATCAGGTATTTCTTCTTTCAATTCTGATGCAACAGCAATGATACCATCAAACTTTTCGGGTTTTAGTATGGGGGATGTGATAGTTGTATCACCAAGGGCCAGATCAAATAGTGCACCATCACGTTCTGTTATATCAACAGCAGTATCTTTACCTGCAGTACGGGCAGCATCAGGATCATATACAAGATTACCATTTACTTCTTTAGATATTGTACGCCCTGTCTTTTCTTCAAACTCAAGGATCATTTGATTAGACAGTTCTACGTTCTTGTCTGCAACAGCTTTAGCAGCTAGACGTGCTTCCTCAGAGGCTTGCATAGTAGCTAACTGTGCACCACCTGGGTTATATCGTTGGGCAGTTTTTAAAATCTTTTGATCTTTTAATGCAAGTCTTGATTGCCTAGAGGTTCTAAGCTGCACAGTTGAAAACGCTTGCTTCAATGATCCTATAGCAGGAATAGTTTCAACAAACTCACCAAAAGCACCAAAGTTATTCATAATACGATCTGCTAATTTAGTGGGATCATTGGTTGCGCTGTACCTACCACCCGCAACTACAGCATCAATACCCTTAAACACTAAGGGTGACTGCTCTTGTATGTTTTCTAAAGCTACTTCAACACTGTCACGTGACCACGCATCAAGCTTCATTACTGCGTTACCTAGACCCATTAAACCTTTTGTAGGTAGGTAACTTATGGCAACAGTAATGGGATCAGCACTACGCATAGCCTCACCTGCACGTAAATCTTTACGTATTGCATCCCCAAATTGGTCTAGCTCATCTTCAGATAAAGAGTCTAAATAATCCTGTGATGCTTGCTGTTCTGCCCTAGCATCTTCTAGTCGTGTACGATCTTCTTTTTCATAATCGTAGTAGGCCACCGCTGTGTCTGGCACAGGAATCATTCTACTAGAATAGTATTCTATAAATCTGCTATCTTCTTCTGGATCAATTTCTTCAGCCTCTGTTGGCACGACAGGCTGTTCTTGAACATAGCCTTCATCTCTATCAAGGAGATACTCCAAAGCAGAGCTACCTGCAGTTGTTTCTTCATCTTCTTCATCTTGAGTAACAATAGGTGCAACCACAGGTGGCTTAACATTATCTCTATTTAAAAGATACTCTAATGCAGAATTAGCCATTTAGTTTGTTCCAATTGCAAAGTCGTAGAATGGATAACCCGTAACTGTGTCTTCAATACCCGTATATACGTGTAAGAAATTGCCAACCTTTATAATTTGACCAACTTTTAGTTGCTTGTTTTGCATAGCTTCATCGTACTTTTGTGGAGTGAGTTCTTCTACAGTTTTAGTAGTATCATAAAGAGCATCAAAAGCATATTCTTGCAGCCCTCTTAGGGCCGAGTTTCTACGGGCAGATATAGCTGCTTCCATTGCTGGGTCTGAATATACTGTGTTAAACTCAGTCGCTTGTTTAACTGTATCAAGAGAAGCAATATCCATCATGTGCATATTACCATCTTCTAAGTTTTCAATATTATCATTTATGCCTAGTTTAAATCCCGCACGAGGAAGGGATGCCCTATCAAAACCTGCCATGTTTGATTGAATAGTACCTAAAGTAAATGACGGTGTAGTTGTACCTTCTGCATCTTTTTCTAACTTCTTTAAGTCTGCTAAACCCTTTAGCATTGCTTCTCGTTCTGCTTTCCATGTTTTCATGTTAGCACTACTAGGATTACGTGACATCTTCTGATCTAGTACAGCAATACGTGCATTGTGTGACAGTTCTTCTTTATCAGGTTCCACAAACATATCTGCATAGGCATCTACATCTAAAGACAGGGGGGATGTAGTAGTTTGAACAAGGTCATCTGGGGCAGGGGCAGGTGTGGGTGTAGGAACTTCTAGTGTTTCAGTAATTACAGATTGATCTACCTCACCCTTTTCATTGGTAGCAAAGTTCCAGATAGTAGATGGATTAATACCTTTACTGACTGCAGTTTGTGCAGACTCCAATGCAAAATTACCAAACACCTTACCTTTACTTGCAATTTGCTCAGTCATTGATTTAGGATAAAACACAGATAAAGCACTTATCATATCTGCGGCTTCTTCTTCTGCTTTCTTACGATCACGTGCAGCAGAAGCAGCCTGACGTTTAGCAAACCTACTTTCTTCACGTTGCTCTGCCTTGACTTGACGTTCTTCGTACATGCGTTCAGCTTCACGTGTTTCAATTACATCTGTAAGCTGTTCAGCAGCACCACCTAAAAAGGACATAAAGTTAAAAGCCATAGTTACATTCCTTCTTCCATTGGTGCGGCACTAGGACGTGCCATAAGACCTGCAGGTTTCTCTCCCATAGGTTCTTCCATTGTAGGTTCCTCAGATGGTACAGGTGGTTCTTCTACTGGCTGTTCACCAGACTTCTCCATCTTATCCTTTACCTTCTGCATAGCCTTGTAGATGTGTACGTCACGGATTTTATCAGGGTCTTCCTCTGGATCATCCATGCCCATGTCATACTCAATACCTTCTTCGTCACCTACGTAAGCAAGCATTTCAATTAGCACAGGCATGATAAGTACACCTACATCAATAGTATGCTTGCCTTGCATTACACCACCTGCTTGCAGTGAGTTAGCTAATGAGGTAAGAGGCACACCCATTTCCATTACATCAAGTATACCGTCACGTAACTTAGGACTCATAATACGTTTAGCATAGAAGTCCATAGCTTCATCTACTGTACTGTACTGTGGTGGTCTTTGAAAAGGACGTGCACCTAATTCAGCAGTCATCATTTGCCCAGCGATAGGTGCATTAAACATTGCGTCTTTAGGAATTGCCATTTTTCAACTTCTTTCTTTGTGTACGAATTTGATCCATTGCATCTAGTACAGAATCATAAGGCTCTTTAGGTTTGTCTTGATCCTGTTTCATTACATTGGAAGTACGTTGTAACAACCCACCTGTTTTAGTGGGCTGTTGTTTTGTTTTACTACGGCCTTGTAACTCAGCCAATGCCTTACTGTATACTTGTCTTGCAGGGTTCATTATACTTTCCTTTTAACCAAAAATACCGCCAATGACTGTATCTGCTCCCGCAGTCAGTAAGCTAACTACAGCACCGCCAATGGCACTAGATGCCTTACTATCTGCTGCATATTTAGCAGCTTTCTCTGTACCATCTTGACGCATTGTTTCTAGGGTAAGTGCATTTACACGATCAGCTTCACTTTCATAACTGTTAACAGCCCATTCCATTTGATCACCGTATGTGTTCCACATATTATCGTATGCTTGGTTAGAAATGTCAAGAGTATTAATTGCATTAAGTTCATTAGCACGATTTTCTGCTGCAGTATCTGCTGTTGCAACTTCCCTACGCCATGTAGCATTAGACTGTGCAACTACTAATTCGTTCTGTGCATTGAATTGTTCACGATTATTCTTCATGTTAGCGTTAAACTGTGCAGCAGCATTCTGTTCACCAACATTAAATTGTTCCATTGCATTAGTTTGTGCAGCATTAAACTGATTGTTTTGCTGTTCAAGATTAGCAAAGAATTGATTAGCTTGGTTTTCACTTTGAGCATTAAATTGTTTAGATGCATTCTCTGCTGATTGATCGGATAACAATGCTTGTTGTGTAGCCTGTGCTTTAAATACAGCTATCTGTTGCTCATTACTGAGATTAGTCAAGTCCATTTGCAAGAATGATTTAGCATTTTCAACTGCCGCCTGTTGACGGTTATTGAGGTTAGCCATATCCATGCCAGCAATGGTAGAAGCATTCTGTAATGTAGCTGCCTGTGCAGAGTTAAGTTCAGCTAAACCAATTGTTTGCATCAAAGATGAGTTGTGCAACTGAGTTTGTTGTTCAGCACTAAATGTAATATTAGATGCTTCAGAGAAACGTGCAGCATTACTAATTGCTACTTGTTGTTCATTACTCAACACCTGACCTTGCAATGATGCACCTAGATTAGCATTAGTAATGTAAGCTTGTGACTTACTACTAAGGTTAGCAAGGTTAGTCTGTAATTGTGATGAATTGTTTTGCAGGGCAGTTTGTTGTTTGTTGCTCAAGTTAAGGTTAGCTACTTCAGCAAAACGTGCAGCAATTGCTAGGTTAGACTGTTGTTCATTAGATAAGTTTTGACCTTGTAATGCAGACTTAATCTGAGCATTGGCAATAACTGTACTTTGCATGTTAGATAAGTTTTGTGATTGCAATGCAAATGCATTAGAACTATTTGCTAAAGCAGTCTGTTGCTCATTAGATAGGTTCTGTAACTGTAACCCTTGTTGTGCAGCAGCATTAGTCAATGCAGTTTGTTGACGATTGTTTAGGTTTGCCATGTTCATGTTAGCAAACGTAGCTGCGTCCTGCTGTGCAATAGGTAGTGCAGATTCCATAGCAGCCTGTAGGATAGCTGCACCTGCCATAGAGGATGCACCCAGACCACGTGAGGACATAGCTGCGTTAGCTGCACGAATAGCCCCTGCAGCCCATGCAGGAGTACCATCGTCAAAGTCTTTCATCAACTGTGATAGCTGACCTTCAACGGTATCCAGTGCATCTACATCGCCTTGCATAGCAAGAGCAAGTGTACCGTCATCTACAGTGAACTTCTCTAGCTTTGCAGCAACTGCAGTGGCATCATCGGTCAAGCCATCCATTGTCATAGCCTGAGCTTGTGCCATTTGATCTTCTGCAATTTGTGCAGGTGGTGGTAACTCTTCAGCTTTAACTGTTGCAGTTTCAGCAATAGCTTTTTCAAGTGTTTCTGATTCAGCTACTTCTGCCTTTACAGCCTCAAGATTATTGCCTTTAGCATCTGCAAGTTGATCTTTGTTTACAGCTAGGTATGGATTTGTGGGTACAAGGTCTAAACGATCATTATCAAATTTCTGTGCATCTGCCTCTGCTTTAGGAGATAGTTCACCTTGTGCTGCCGTAATCTGTGCATCAGGAGACACTTCACCTGTAGCTGCCTGTGCTTTATCTAACTCAGCTTTAGCTTTGTCTAATACTTTAGTCGGCTCATACTTAGCTGTAGCAGGTTGATCAACTCCCGCAGATAGAGTTACTTCACCTTGTTTAGCTGTATAGGAAATGTCACCTTCTACTTGGCCCGTACCTTCAGCAATAAACTGATCAGGTGCAGTCTGAATTTTCTGTGCTTCAACCTTTGTGCCTTCAGGTAGAGTAGGATCAGTTGCACGATCCTTCATCACATCTTCAATTGTAGGTAGTTTAGATTCTTCTACTGCCTTTTGTTCACGATATAGTGTGGTTAATTGTTGCTGACGATCATATAAGCTAGATAACTCTTTACCCTTTTCTTCTACAAGAGCTTTGATGTAAGGGTCATCAGGATTATCTTCAGCTTGCGCTTGTAAACGACGAAGTTCTAAATCAGCTTGGCGATACTGATCATTGATTTCAGTATAACGTTCTTCAATGTTTTCAATATCTTCAGTTACACCACGTGATGCTTCACCTGTAAGGTAATTACGATAAGCATCTTGTTGTGCTTTTTTCTGTGTATACTCAGGGCTAGTTTTAAATTTGTTTATTTGTTCTGCAACAAGAGTACGAATAGTGTCAGGTTCAGTATCAAATTTACCAATAGGTCCAACTTCCATAGTTGTACCGTCTTTATACGTAATCTTATACTGCCTACGCCCTAAACTTTCTGATGTAAAATCAGCGGGGTCTTCAGGAATCTTACCGCTTTTAAACATTTCAGTTAAGCCCTTCTTAGCCCAACTAGGTTGATCAGTTGTATAGCTAGTTATGAACTCATCTGGTAGTGCTTCAGGCATACCTTTTGATGGATCATAGCCACCTAAGTCTGGCTCTGGCGGTAATGGAGGCTCTGGCTCTGGCGGAAATGGAGGCTGTATAGGATCAATTGGCATTGGCCTTGCGGGGCCACCAGTAATAGGTGGTTTACCTGTGATAGGATCAATTGGCATTGGTAATGCAGGACCACCAGTCTCAGGTGGTCTTCCTGTATCAGGATCAATTACTTTAGGTATTGTAGGTTGTTGTTGTGTTTGTACAGGTTGTGTAGGTTGTTGTTGTGGTGTTACCTTATCCACCATCTGTTGATAGTAACTAGGCTGACCACCTTGCTGAAACTTCTGTACTGAACCCCCACGAGCCATCATCATAGCTGCTTGCTTGAACTGATCCATCTGTGTACGTTTATCAGGGTTCTGATCAAGGTACTGCTGAAAACCAGACATGTTACCTTCATAGCCCATAGACTTTGCAATACGTGACATTGCATCAGGTTTAAAACCACCAAATGTAGGGTTTTTAATGTTCATATCTTGATTATTCATTCTTTATGTCCTTGTTATGCGATTGCGTAGAAGATGTATGAGCCGCCAGATGTATTTATAAACCCAACTCCACCTGCTAGGGTGAAACCACTATTATGTGGATCAATATAATCATCTGCTGTTTCAGGTGCTGCGTTAGTTTCCAACTTAAAATATGGATCATTGCCAGCAACAATACCTCTGTTGGTATCCCAAACTACCCAGCTACCAGTTTGATCTGTACGTTTAATAAGAACAAACCTTGCACCTGCAGTAAAGCCACAGTCTATTGTTTGTGCTGATGCTGAACCACTATAACTGCCCACTTTAGACACACCATCTAGGCTTGCGAATAGGTAGGCTATGTAGTTGCCGCTTGAACTGTTAGTTACGATAAAGTCATTAGCAAAAGTAAATTGAGTGTCCGACACTGCAAAATTTGTGGTCAACGATCCTGTTAATTCAGCATGAGTAGTATTAATCCTGAGATTACTCCCATTAGTCAAATCCTTGTGGTACACGATCCACTCTTCAAAAGCACCTCTTACTTTAAACCAAATCATTTCTGGAGTGGCTAACAGATTATGGTTGTGTGACCCTGCGCCACCTGAACCTTTGTATGCCACTATATCAAAGTACTTAGGCGCACGTTTCCACATAGCTGACCAGTTGGTGCTAGATGTAGATGTACCATTATAGTAACCATTCATGTAATCAAACTTAGCTGCACCAAAGGCAGATTCAGAATTAGTGCCATTTGCGTGAAGGGAATTACCTCCACGCAATCTATCAAAAACATAATTAGACTGGCTTGCTGACATGATACGTTTAATAGCCATGTCTACAACAAAGCCACCTTCATACTCTGGTGCAGATGATCCTGTCTCACTCGCATCACCTACATCAAACACCTCAGTCGCACTTTCAGGCACAGCCATAGGGCCACGGCGAATGGCTATGTAGATGTAAGTGCCGCCAGAGGCGTTAGTAACACCCTCATCTCTATTTACCTTAAAACCAGTTGCCAAGGGGTTAGCAAAACCAACGCTTTCTTCAGCTTCAGTATTATTTGGTTTGAGCATTCGGGCATTACCAGACTCCAGAGAAATCATTTCACGCATATTATCTATGATAGCCCAATGTTCAGAACCAGCGTCTACCCTTTTTACCATCACCCACTGAGGCTCAAAACCTAAGTCAATCTCAGGGCCATTAGTGCTTCCCGTTCCAGTATAACTCCCACACTTGATAATATCAGCATCAGCATCAGGGCCGAACTCACCGTCACCGTCATTGTGGGCGAATAGGTAGGCGACGTAGTTATATGTGTTGCCATTTACTTGGTCATTAGTACCTACGGTAAATTCAGTAGAAGTTGGGGCTGTGTTATCCCAAAAATAACCATTTGTAGTATCATTGTACTCTGCGGTATCTAAGTTAAGGTAAAGCTGCTTGTTTGCCCCTCTTGACCTATGAAAAACAGACCAAGAAGCACCTGTAGATGTATTTTTAACTATAATCATTCCAGGCACGGCACCGAGATTATGACTTACAGTACGGCCAGCAGTCCCATTCCCAGTATAAGTTACTACATCAAAAAACTTTTCGGCTTTGCGGAATGTCCAAGAGGCGTATTGTGCGTCACTATATGTACCGTTTGTGTCGTTATCGCCACCTAATGTAAACCCAGTACTACTGAAAGCAGTCAAGCCAGTAGACAAAGTGCTTTCCGCAACAGTGCTTGCTGACTTTAACCTTTTTGTGGCACCTCTTTCTGTATCGTATAAGTTATGTGGATATGAATGGCTTCTACTTTTAATCCAAACTAAACCACCTTCGCCATCAAGATCAATACCGTTGGTAATCGTTTGAGTAGAACCATTCCCAATATACAAATAAGTGCTGAACACACCCTCTACGTTCAGAGCATCACCACCAGCACCTGATGCAGATTGCATATATTTATTAGCTGTACTCATGTATTAGCCCATTGCCTGACCAGCAGTAAATCCATAATATGTAGTTCCACCATCATATGTTGTAAATACAAACACATCAACACCACCTGAAGTAGCAGTTATTGTTGGTGCAGTAGCTGCTGCCCAATCTACACTAGAGGGCCACGTAATTGTCCTTGCAGAAGAATCTTGTATTACTTTAAGTGTAAATGCAGATACCTTACCAGAAGCTGCAGGATTACTAAATGTGTATGTCACATTCTCACTTAACGTATGGGTAAAGTTATCACCGTCACGTAGGTTAATTGTGGCTGCATTACTTGAAGATGTAACTGCAGTGCTCTCTTCTATCTTACCATTATCAAATGTTACAATACCATTACTATCTGCAGTTACAACTTTACTAGCCTCTGTTGTTCCCTCAGTAGTTACATCAGTTCTGTTAAGGTCTGCTACTGCACCTGTAAAGCCATCTAACTTATTTAACTCTGCCGTAGTACTTGTAACACCGTCAAGGATGTTCAGTTCTGCTGTGGTTGAAGTAACACCGTCAAGGATGTTTAACTCTGCTGCTGTACTTGTAACACCATCTAAAATATTCAACTCTGCTGCAGTTGAGGTAACTCCATCTAATATGTTTAACTCAGTAGAAGTAGAAGTAACACCCAAGTCTGACAGTTTAGAGATTGTC
>UEXN01001241.1_pt1 | contig 21227 bp, 30 predicted proteins | sample 1796711 | NCBI WGS metagenome assembly UEXN01 (sample SAMEA4772470, study PRJEB27181) | metagenome | reverse complement strand
GATTGGATCAAATCCTGCAAAATGATATAGAGATCAAGTTTGGTAAAAAGACCATTCGCAAAGGCACATTCATCTTGTACACCGTGAAAGATTTCGTGTTGACAATACACTTGAAAACTGCCAATGCAAGAAAACAATACGACATGTTTTATCCATTTGATGCTAGCATTGATGCCAAATCCATAGTGTTTGATTACACACTAGACAAATTGGATTGTCGTAACAACAGCAATTTGAACAATTGCTTGAACACGATCGGATGCATCGAAGGAACAAACAAGTTCCTCGACGGGCAATTGTCAATTGACATTGTCTAATACCCATCGATCACCACTCATTATTCTCACCGCGGCTAACCGCATGCACTGACCATCTGTGTTGGATTTCTGTTGTTATTCTCCAAGGAACCGTTAGAGACATAATACACCCGTGAAGTTGGCGGGAATGTATCATGTCTCGTGTTGTGTTTCTCCAAGTGTACCGGTAAAAGGTTACGAGACAGAACGAATGCTCAATTGAATGAGAACTTGATTTTATGGAGAATCCTGACCTATAAACTCCGGTGTTTCCACCACCAAGATATACTGACTAATGTCACAGTTCGGTGCGTTGCAAGTTTTACCTTGCCGTTTTTCACCTCGTCGTTCCTCGAGTGTGTTTAATTTAGCTTTGCTCGTTCCAGCAGTTCTCTCTGCCGAATCACATCCTATCTCTTGAGTTGATCAACACTCACACTCGTGTACCGAAAATGCCGATAGGCGTCATTGTAGCGTTGTTCCACACTTGTACGACTCAATCATTTTATACTCTGTTTCACAATAAATCAACTATTGGTTGATGAATGCAACTCGGTTGATAAATAACATATTGATGAACACCACTGTTGATATAACAAAGCAAGATTTTGAGCAGCAGTCAATTGATGATAGAAAACAACGATTGACACACATGAAAGCTCAACAACTAGCTGACATGTACAACAAGCACGGTTTCGACATGAATCAATTGGATGAATCAAGGTTGATTCAACGAGCACAGCAATCATGTGATGTTGAGTCGTACATCAACATACAAGACTGTTACATGAACACCACAATGGATGATGTGAGGGTCAGATGTGATTTCTCTGGAATTGTAGTCAAAATCAATCTGATGAAATATTTTCTCAAGCCTGGTGATGATGTGATGATACCTGTTGGAGCGGTTGTGTTTGTGGGTGAACAGAAACAAATCAAATCTAAATCAAACAGACCCACAAGTGTATCATGCTCGTTGGATCCATTGATTGTCAGTCACACAACCAACATTCGAGTCAATTGATGAGATCACCAGCACTACACATCAATTGGGACAACAATTGTGTTGTCAATCAACACAACAAATTATGTTTACAGCGAGTGAAAAATTTGAACTTCACACATGCTGCAGCTCAGGTAGATGTTATAGACAATGAACAGACAAGGAACATTGATCTATCCTCACCAGTGGGTGTGTATCATGATCATGATGTTGTCCCTGATAATCACTATGCATACAGAGTGGTAGTTGAGTCAAATGGCATGCGATCTCCTAGTGTGCCCACAAACCACATATATGTACCAGACATCGTGACAGATCTAGGTTATCCGGATGGTGATCCAGATCATGTGATGACACACAACATATCGATCGCTCCTAGATTGCATCTGGACAGCTCCCGCGTTTTTGGTGTTTCAGACAAGAAGAATGATGTGTTGCGTGATTTGCGCAGTCTTGTGAGACACAACACTCTTGATCAATTCCACTCGATAAAAGTTCAAGGTGATCCTGTGTTTGATTCTCGTACTGTCGATGGACACACCAGGTACATATGTGCTCGTACGGACATACCATACAATCAATCCAGATCAACACAGCAAATGAACAACACAACCATTCATCCTGTGTTGACTGATGATGTTGTGTTTGACAACGGAGCCACCCTGTTCATGGTCATTTACACTGAATACAACACAGACACACCTGTCACAATCAAAACAAGTGGTCAGCATAGTGTCACATACAGCAACAACAAGATAACACTCTCCACTCCACATGGCATGGTCACACACAAGCGGTCAAGTGTCACACCATGGGTGGTGTTCATGTTGAAACATGAATCAGATAATGTCACGTTGTGGGAGAACGGCATGCGAGTTTGCTCGGTCAAACACAAATTGACTCGTGACAATAGATTCAAGTGGTCCGCAAGATCAAAAAATGATTTGCTCGGCTCATCCAAGCGTAATGGTGGGTTCAGTGAGCTGTTGCTGTTTGATCAACTCGGAGATTTTGAGCTGATCAACACTGTGAGTCATTACCTGTTTAAAAAATATGGTTCAATTGATTCATACATTGACATGAAAGAATTTTAATCAAACAATAATACATCAGCCATTAAATAATGTTATATACTAATGAAGGCTGATCCGTTCTATTTTGAGATAAAAGATCTCGTTACACAATTTGTTGCTGCATTTGATGGAGTCACTATCAAAAGATACAACAAGCAACGAGAGATACAAGACAAAATAAATGTTAGATATGTGTATGCTCCTAAACAGCGAGTCATACACGACATTGTCAACAAAGCCAAACACATAACATTACCAGTGATCTCGATCAACATTTCTGGAGTTAGTAGAGATCCAACACGAGTGTTCAACAAGCTTGACTCATCATACTATTTCCGGACGTTGTCAGACACAGTCACTGGAGATGTGGGTCGAGAAGACAAAGTACCGCAACCGGTGCCAGTGAACATCAACATCAACATGAGCATATTGACAAAATATCAATCTGACATGGATCAAATATTGAGCAATTTCATACCATATAACAATCCATATATCGTGATTTCATGGAAAGTGCCTGGTAATTTCGCGGAAATACCTCAAGAGATACGCTCTGAAGTGTTGTGGAATGAAAATGTGTCACTGGCATATCCAACAGAACTCACTCCGGATTCTCCATATCGAGTGTCTGCAGACACAGGATTTGTGATCAAAGGATGGTTGTTCAGAAAACACACAACTCCAACAAAAACAATATTCAATGTGGACACCAACACATACGCGGTGTCATCAATAAACAGCATGCCAGACATCACCACTGTTGATAAATTACATCAATACAACACATTGTTCACAGATCTATAATATGGAATCACACAAGAGCACATTCACCATCCGAGCACGCCCGGAGATCACCAACATAAACAATTTGAAGATCAACACAAACACCCCAACAACTGTGACAGTCACAGGTTATGGTTTCTGGTCAAACAAAAAGAAGTTGGAAATGACAACAGCAAGTTTTTCCGGATTGGAGACCGATCAACTTGAAGCTCCATTGTTCTCTAAAGATGAACATGAGATAGTCAGAGCATTTGTAGTTCCGTCTCATACAGACGCATTCAATGCGCCCGTGTCTGCATATGATTTGTATCAACCAACAGTGTTACCAACAGATTCATCTCCCACCATGACAACAAAATACCCAGCATTTTCTGGAGTGGAAGTGACACCATCAATCATCAATGAAAATGAATTGACAATTGTTATACCAGCTGTTGTTAAAGAAACAACACTAGACGTCATCATCTCAAACCGCGGTGGTTACGGGAGAGCATCAACTGACCCCAATCAATCCTCTGATCAAACAGCAAGATTTGACACCACGCTCAATATATCTTCCTCAGGTATGATTGTAGTTGAACACTCGTGATATAAATATATAATAAGATATGGCAAAGTCTCAACAAAACAAAGGTAGTTTACGACAGTTCGGTCGTGATTTCATGAGGTATGTATCCTCTCATCTACCGTATTCATCTTCTGTGCTGGACACAGACACCATCAATGGTGCTAATCCAGCGTACAAGCATTTTTACAACACAGGCACTCGGAGAGAAAATGTTCTAGCAAAATACAGTGTGTCAAAACAATCTGATGATCAATTTCCGGAAGGTGCGATCGCAATAGATAAGAATTACCATGAACACATGTACGCCAATGTCGATGTGGACAAAGGCAAGAGATTGTTAGATTATCGAGTGATGGCTGCATACGCTGAAGTTGCTGATGCATTAGACGAGATATGTGACAGTGTGGTTGTTGAGGATCAACGTAACGACGTTGTTGCTATCAAATACAAAGATTCAGATTACAGTGAAGTTGTCAAGCAAGAGATTGACAAAGAATTCAAGAAGGTGGTTGATTATTTTGATCTGGAAAACAAAGGATGGGAATATTTTCGAAGCTTGTTGGTAGATGGAGAGGTGTTTTTCGAGCATATAATACACGAGGAACATGCAGATGAAGGTATACTAGGCATAGTGGAAGTGCCCACCGAGCTGGTTGATCCAATATATGACAATGTTCAAAACATGCTCATCAAAGGATATTTGTTGAGACAACCAGTGATCAATCCAAAAACTAACACTGTGGAGAAGTACAACTTCATACCATTTGATAAACATCAGATGTGTTACGCTCATAGTGGAATGTGGAATGAGGATAAAACCATGAGGTTACCTTTTGTTGAGAATTGCAGAAGAGCATATCGACAACTCACCATGATGGAGGACGCTGTTGTTGTTCATCGATTGGTACGTTCACCAGAAAGATTGATGTTCAATGTTGATGTGGGTAACATGAGTCCACCAAAAGCAGAAGCTTATCTCAAAAAGTTGATGCACAATTATTTCAACAAGAAAACATATGATGCGAATCAAGGTGGTAGAGTCAATGCATTTGACCCTCAATCCATGCTTGACAGTTATTGGTTCGCCAAAAGACAAGGCAGTGAAGGTTCAAGTGTGCAGAGTTTGCAACACTCGTCATCATTTGAGAGCATCGAGGACTTGAACTACTTTGTGAAGAAGTTGTACAAGTCACTACACATCCCGGTGGGTCGTTTGGATTCCGCAAGTGTTTATGATGATGGTACAAACATGTTGAGAGAAGAGCTTAAGTTTGCTCGTGTGTTGATACGAATACAACAAAAATTTGCCGCAGCACTCAAAACATCATTTGTCACACATTTGAAATTGAAAAAATTGTGGGATGATTACAAGATGAAAGAACATCATTTTGATGTGTTGTTCAACCCACCTACAAATTTTTACACATTGAGAGAGTCTCAAATATTGGAACTCAAGACCAACAATTTCACATCCATAGGTGGAAATGAATCAGTGTCTCAAACATATGCCATGAAAAAATATTTAGATTGGAGTGACAAAGAGATCAAACAAAACAGAGAGTGGCTCAGAAAAGACAAACAATTGTCATGGGAGCTAGCTCAGATAGAAGCTTTAGGACCAAACTGGAGAGAACAACTACAAAACCAAGCAGAGCAGATGGCTCCTGGTGCGGAACCAGCCATGGGTGGAATAGGTGGAGGAGTACCAGACTCTGGAGCACCTGACACAATCGGTGGTGATGGTGGAGTTGAAGCACCACCTGGCTTCGGTGGCCCGGCACCAGTTGATGCAGCAGCACCTGCACAAGATGCTGCAGCTCCAGCTGAAGATGTATAAGTATATACATGGGTCACATCAACAATCCGGTTTCAGCATCTCCAATTGGTGATTATTTCAGCACCAATTTAAACAGTCGCATAACATCATTTGGTAAGCTAGCAGAAAGAATTGCCATGTCACTTGGTTATCCTCAAGTGAACATTGAGGCTCATCAAAATCAAGTGATGGACAACATATCAATCGCGATAGAAATGTTTTCAAAATTTGGCGGTTACACAGAAGAATTCCTAGTGTTCAACAGCAACTTGTATGAACATGGTAGAGGTCTGCCAATTGACAAATTGTTCAGCAAGACACCAGAGATGAGAGAGACATACACTTTGAGTCCATCCGGAGCGAACACAACCGAGTCCGGGGAAGTGAGTGGAGGGTATGATGCTGATCTCGAGGATTACAGAAAAGTGATTGATGTATTTTCATTTGAAGAAGGCAGCACCTCTGGAGTTAACACATTGTTTTCATTGGAGCAAACGTTAGCACAACAGACGTATTTTAGTTATGCCATGGGAAAATATGGTTTTGATCTTGTCAGTTGGTACACCATGAAAAACTGGCTTGATGTGAGGAGCACTTTGTTGTCTCAAAAACATTATTTTAAATTCAATGATCATCAACAAAGATTGTACATCACTCCTGAACCATCAAGTGGTCATCGTGCTGGTTTTTATGGATTGATTGGAGCGTACGTTGAGAAACCAGTGCGTGATCTGGTCAAAGAAACATGGGTGTATCAATACTCATTAGCACTGACCAAAATTACAATCGGTCGAATACGTGGCAAATATCAAGGAACAGCTTTGTTTGGTGGAGGCACCTTGAATCATTCAGAATTGTTGAACGAAGGATTGGCAGAAAAAGAAAAACTAGAAACTGCTTTGTATGAAGGATCCGCCGGATTGGGTGATGCTGCTCCTCCAATGTTCTTCGTTGGATAATGAATCGTCGCAAGAAGAAGTATTCAAAATACAAACAAGGCATATACAAACCAACAGATCAACAGAAATACAAAGGAAAAGGCAATCCTAGATATTTGAGCAGTTGGGAATTGAAATTCTTCCGATGGTGTGACAACAATCCATCAGTTGTGGAGTGGACAAGTGAGTCTATAATAATACCATACATCAGTCCTATTGATGGTCGTGCGCATCGATACATGGTTGACAACAAAGTGATCATACGAGAAGGTGATCGATTGGCTAAATATCTGATCGAGATAAAACCGTTCAAGCAAACAAAAAAGCCAACATCTCATGGTAACAAGAAAAAGAGCACCATACTTTATGAGAATTTAGAATATGTACGCAATCAAGCCAAATGGGAAGCAGCACGTAAATGGTGTGACAAACATGGTTATAAATTCCAAATATTAACAGAACGAGAACTATTTCGTTGAAAACCGCGGAAGAAAGATAAATAATTCGTAATATGACCGACAAACAGTTCAATTTATTAGTCGAAGAGACAGATTGTGAAGCATTTCAATATGTTATAGAGGAAGAAAGCAACAACAAGAACAAGAGCATGTACATTGTTGGTCCTTACATGAGTTGCAACGAGACCAATCGTAATCAACGACAATATCCAATGGAAGAGATGCAACGTGAAGTGGCTCGATACACTGAAGAATGTGTGAAGAAAAAAAGAAGTTTCGGTGAGTTGAATCATCCAACATCCGCAGACGTGAGTCTCGAGAAAGCATGCCACTTGGTTACAGATTTACATTTCGAAGGAAATGTGGTGATGGGCAAGAGCAAAGTGTTGAGCACGCCAAGTGGTTTGATAGTTCAATCGCTCATCAATGACGGATGCTCGCTCGGTGTGAGTAGTCGATCACTTGGTCAACTAGAAGAGAGCAAAGATGGTTACAACATCGTCAAGGACATGAGATTGATAGCTGTTGATTGTGTTGCAGATCCTAGTTATCCGAAAGCGTATGTGAACGGCATATTAGAAAGCAAAAGATACGTGTGCAACACAGATGGTACATTTTGTGAGTTGTATGATAATTTTGAAAAAGACATATCCACATTACCAAAGAATGACGTGGAGAAATATTTAAAAGAGCAAGTTCTCAAGTTCTTGACAGGAGTGAAGAATAAATACTGATAGCAAGATGAAAACAGACTCTAAAAAAACCCAATTGAACATCAAACAGTTTGTACAGTGCGTGATAGAGAAAAATTACGCGCAGGCTGATAAGTATTTACAAGCGGCCGTGGAGCAAAAGCTCGCCGGTCATATGAAACAAGCAAAAACAAAAAACATTTTTAAACAATCATGAGTGAACAAGCAACCATAACCAGTGTACTTAAAGAAGCAACAGAAGGCATTCTGACCGAGGACGCTCTGTCAGAGATCGAGACTGTATTCGAAGAATCAGTAAAAGAGCGAGTTGCTTTACATGTAGAGAAAGCCTTGGCTGAGCAAGATGACGATCATGCTGCCAAATTAGAAAAGCTGTTAGAAGCAATTGATACAGATCATACAGACAAGCTGAACAAGCTGGTTGAAGCGATCAATCATGACCATGCTGGCAAGCTAGCGGAGGCTGCGAAAAAATTCAACAGAACACTCAACGAGGATGCATCTTCATTCAAAGACGAACTTGTCTCAAACGTGAGCAACTATTTAGAGTTATATATGGAACGAGCCATTCCTCAAGAGGATATCAAGAAAGCCATGAAGAACACTTCTGCTGTTCGCATGTTGTCTCAATTGAGAGAAGCATTGGCAGTTGACAGCGCGTTGTCCAAGGACACAATCAGAGGGGCTGTGAAAGACGGCAAACACAAGATTGAGAAACTTGGTTCAACTGTGTCCAAGCTGAACGAGGACAATCAACAACTAACTCAAGAGTTGATCAAGGCTCGCTCACAACTGATGTTGGAGAACAAGACCAAAGACTTACCCACAAGCAAGAAAAAGTACATGTACAAAGTGCTTGGTAACAAAACTCCGGAGTTTATCGAGGAAAATTATGAGTACACACTCAAATTGCTCGAGAAAACAGAAGAGGAACGATTGGAAGGATTCAAGAAAGAAGCTGCTGAATCCAAACAAATTGTGGACAGACCCACCAAAACACAAGTGATCGCGGAGAAGACCGAAAAGCCTGCTCCAGCGGACACAATCAATGAATCGCAACAAAGTTCAGATGATGTGTTGTTAACCAATTACATGGACGAGTTGCGTCGTTCCTGATTTTTATCACTTTTATACGTTGAGGTTGTATAACCTGAGTCAAAGCAAAACAAGGAGAACAAATATATTATGTCAGTAAAACCTTCCCTAGCTTACATCGACAAGGATCGCGCAGGCGCTCTCTTGGAGAAATGGAGCCCCGTGTTGGATTACACTTCAGATAATGTAGCTGCAATCGAAAATGATCACGATCGAGTGAACACCGCCATCCTCTTGGAAAACCAAGAAGCATGGTGCTTACAAGAAGCTAACGTCGCCGGCACCGGTGGCGCTCTTGGTAGCACAGGTGGAATCGGAATCGGCTCCCCTGGAGGAGTCGGAGACCAGTACGCCGCAGGCGATGCTCGTCTTCCCAAGATCTTGATCCCCATGATTCGTCGTACCTTTCCTGAGTTGATCACCAATGAAATCGTTGGAGTTCAGCCCATGAGTGGACCAGTTGGACTCGCGTTTGCACTTCGTTATAAATACGGTGAAGGAGCCCTTGGTGGCGACGGAGCTGCTAAGAATAACGATAGCACACCTGGATTCAGCTTAGACGCAGAAAACTCAGCCTCGGCTGGGATGGAAGTCGGCTACAACCACCTTGACACACGCTTCACAGGCGCCAGCTCTGATGCACTTTCCGGTAAATCCGGAGTGTTTGAATTCGGCGAAGGTGATGATGGTGTGGCAAAATTGCTACAAGACTTTGAACTCACAAGTAAGATTCCTCAAATGGAAGTTTCTTTTGAAAAGACAGCTGTTGAAGCTGGAACAAGACGTCTTGGAGCTAAGTGGAGTGTGGAACTCGAACAAGATCTCAAGAACATGAATGGTATCGATATTGATACTGAATTGACAAACGCTATGTCGTATGAAATTCAGGCCGAAATCGACCGTGAAATGCTCATGAGAATGGTTCAAGTGGCCCTCAACGCAGGACCGGATAATGGATATAGTACATGGCAACCTGAAACGGCTGATGGCCGCTGGCTAGCTGAGCGCAATCGCGACTTATACGCTAAGATCATCGTTGAAGCCAACCGTATTGCTATTCGTAACCGTCGTGGTGCTGCTAACTTTTTAGTTGCAACACCCAAAGTTGCCGCTATCTTGGAGATGCTCCCTGAATTTCAGTGGATGCAAGTACAAGGCAGTGTCAACACACAACCGGTAGGAATAGCTCGTGTTGGTAACCTCGGTGGACGTTTTAACGTATACCGCGACACACGCACAGAAGCACAGTCATTAGGTAATGTTGGTAGCACAGGAAACTTGAGCCAACCAAACACTCGTAACGCAGAATTGAATTACGTGTTGTTAGGTTACAAAGGCCCAGAATTCTACGACACCGGAATTATCTATTGTCCGTACATCCCCGTTATGGTTCAGAGAACAATTGGCCCGAATGACTTCGCTCCCCGCGTTGGTTTGCTCACACGTTATGGTGTTGTTGACAACATCTTTGGCGCAGAGCTTTACTACCACGTGATCATAGTGAAGAATCTCGGAGGCACTTTCTCACCAGCTGGATCTGCTAAGTACTTCTAGAATCTAGAATCTACGTAGAGCTGCTGAAATGATACATGCAGCGATAAACAATTTGGTTTTCGACCCTTACAAGTGATGTTGGAGGGTCGTTTTTTTTGTGCAGATTGCAACAGTGTGAGAATAAATATTAACATATGAGCAAAGTATACAAGCATCTCCACTCTCACAATGGCGCCACAGTCAATCCGGGAAAGTTCGCGCACACACAAGTTTCTCTGTCGGCTGTACCGGATGTTGATGACACGATCATCATAACATGGAACAGTGTGGCTCGTACATACTCATTTGTGAATGATGAACGTGGAACAGATTGGGCTCGATCAACAAGTGCTCGTCCAACCAGTGCAGCTAGCATCGGAGCAGACACTAGATCATGCATCATGAATCTCGCAGGAGCCATAAAATCAAATTTGTCTCATGTGGAAGCTGGTTCAGACGACACATTTTTACCAGTGGTCCGACAATTGAGTGGTGGAGATGTGAAACTGGATTTGTACAGTCATGCAAAAAGCACCGGTACTATTACAGTTGGTGGCACCGCTCCAATTTCAAGTACCAACATTCAATCAGCTGTAGCAACAGCTGGTGTATACAGCACTGATGTTGGTTACACAGGCATCATGTTCCGGAACGATGTCAATCAGATTGTAAATGTTGGGTTGTTGATGAAAAAATCTGAATGCAGTGGTCGATTGGGACCACCAGAGAATGATCTTGAGAAGGTCACAGTCGAGTTGAAATCCGGAGAATTGTACGAGATCGAGACATATGGTTGTGACACCAATTGCACGTTGTTCAGATAACAAATAAGTTGAACATCATGTTTGATTCATGTATAATATACGGTATATGCGAATCGAAACATCACATGAGAGTCCAATATCCATACTGGACAACAGTTTAACTTACAACGATTATTGTTATGCATTGGTTCATCTGTTTGAAACACATGAACAATATTTTGATTTCTTCAAACGAGCTCGTGGCAACAATGTAGAGGTGTATCTGGACAACAGCATATTTGAGCTCAAAGAGAGCTTTGATGCTGATAAATATGCTGAGTGGATCGAGAAATTACAACCCAATCTATACATCGTGCCTGACGTGTTGGAAAATGGAGCAGCCACGGTTGATAAATGGATCGATTGGGAGAAAGATCATCAATTCAAAGGCATCAGACAGATGGGTGTTGTTCAAGGCAAGAGCTGGACCGAGCTTGTGGAATGTTACAAGTTCATGAGTCAGGCTGCTGACATGATAGCCATAAGTTTCGACTATTCATACTATCAAGGCACCGGATATGGTCATGACAAATTGACGCGTTATAGCTCAGGGAGACAACGTTTCATCGAGCAACTTATACACGACAATATATGGAACTGGAACAAACCACATCACCTATTGGGATGCAGTTTAGCACGTGAGTTCAGATGGTATGTTGACAACAACATTCACAACATCAGAAGTGTAGACACCAGCAACCCTGTTGTGGCTGCAATGCACGGATTGCAATACAATGATGATCATGGACTGGATGAAAAGCCAAGTGCATTGTTAGCGGACATGATAGAACATAACATAACGGATGACCAGATGGAATTGGTCAAGTACAACACACAAATGTTCAAGAAGATCTTGAGACGCACATGAGACCATGGATCACATTGTTCAGTCACACTGGATCTGAAGTGGCTAACATGTCTCGTAGACTCAATCGAACACCAGACAAGATCATCACGAACAAATCGTTTGATGACGATGATATAAATGATGATCTGAAAGACATATGTTTCGTCACAAAAAGACCTGTTTCCAAAGATTATCATGACATGTTCAAAGAGCATCCGGATGCGGTAATAACACTACACGGATGGATGAGAATCATTCCTGATGACATATGCAAGCAATACAACATCCTCAATCTGCATCCTGGATTGATCACACGTTACCCAGAATTGAAAGGCAAAGACCCACAACACAAAGTGTTTGACATGTTCAATCCACCCTCACGAGTGGGTTGTGTGATACATCGAGCCATTGGAGAGGTGGACAGCGGTGAAGTGTTGATGGAACGATCGTCACACAATGTGTTTCCAAATGGTGATGTGTTGAGCAGACATTTGCACTGGATGGCCACAGACATGTGGTGTGATTATTTGCATGATCATACAGATCTATTCCCTACGGATATTGACCCGGGAGGCACCCGCGGAGAATTTGAACATGAATAATTGGTACAAATTGAATGGTTCAGGTCGCATGCTGTACATAATGTGCTTGATGAACATGTTCATTGCATTCATGCTTGCTAAAGAAGGTTCATGGTTCAGTATATTTGTGATCATAACATCAGCATTTTGTGCATTCATGACATACAGTAGCAAATCAGTATATCATGATCATGAAGATATAAACAACAAAAAATACAAACAAGATGACAACTGATCAGCAAAACAGACAATTTGACACTGGAGCTCAACGAGACACAAGTGATGGTAAGTTGCGACAATCACTCCTCCCAGCAGAAGAACTCAATCGAGTGTTGAAGAGATATCTTGACGGTGCGGAGAAGTATGGTGAGAACAACTGGATGAACGGCATGCCGTTGAGTGTTTATTATGATTGCGCTCACAGACACATGAACGCGTGGTGGAGAGGTGATCAAGATGAGGATCATGCTGCTGCTGTTGTGTGGAACATGTTGTGTGCCATGTGGACAGAGAGTAATATGAAAAAACCGCATAGCGATCATCAAGATGATCTGAATGACAAATGGCAGTTCCCTGGTGGCCATAAATAAATTTTGTCGTTATAATACAACACACAATTAAATACATTTATCATGTTAGTTAGTTTCACAGGAGCACAAAGCTCAGGCAAGACGACTTTGTTGAGCAAAGCCAAAGTAGATCCAACATTCCGCAAGTGGAATTTTGTACCGGAAGTGACCCGCGTGGTCAAACGAAAAGGTTTGAATATCAATGAACACGGAGACAACATCACTCAACTGTTCATATTTGCAGAACACTTGAACAATCATCACAACATACATAATACGGTGCTTGATAGATGCATTGTTGATGGTGTTGTGTACACTCAATATCTGCATGATATAGGTCATGTTGAACCTTGGGTGGTTGATTATGGGCAGAATCTGATGAAATGTTTACTGGATAGACTGGACATCATATTTTACACTGAACCAAACATACCACTTGTTGATGATGGTGAACGCAGTGTGAACATTGATTTTAGAAATGATATTATTAATATATTTGAGCAGACATTGTCACGATCAGACATCAAACACAAAGTGGTCAGATTGACAGGTGATGTTGACACAAGATACAATCAATTTATAAAAACCATAGAAAACCATGACACAACTAGATAATTCACGAATCAGCAAGGTGCTGGGTCAGACAGTAACGTATCCAAAATATTATGATCCAAACATCCTTGTATCAGAACCCAGGCAAAGCAACAGAACACATTTGAACATCTCCGATGACAATTTACCATTTGTTGGAGTTGATGTGTGGAATGCATACGAGGTTAGCACGTTAACAAACAAAGGATTACCAGTGGCCGGTGTGATGAAGATCATTTATCCATGTGACAGTAAATACATTGTGGAAAGCAAGAGTATCAAGTTGTATCTCAATTCATTCAACATGAGCAAGATGGGAGACACTGTTCAAGGAGCTATTCACAACACAAAACAACAAGTGTGCAAAGATCTGAGCAAATTGCTGGAAACAGAAGTTGTGGCTGAATTTTTCACAGATTCAGAAGCTCGTGAGAAAACACCAACAGTGCCTTCTCGAAACATGTATGAAACATTGGAGGATTTACCACAAGCTGGTATCGAGACATTTGATGTGTACAAAGAGACTCCAGAGTTGCTAGAGTATATATGTGAAGCTAGCAACATCACATCCAAGTTCTTTCACACCTCGCTGCTCAAGAGCAATTGTCGAGTCACTTCTCAGCCAGATTGGGGAGATTGTTACATTCACATGAAGTCCAAGAGACGAGTGAAACGCATGAGTTTGCTCAAGTATCTAGTCAGCTTCAGAGACGAGTGTCACTTTCATGAGGAGATATGTGAGGCTGTGTACAAGCGTTTGCAAGATGTGTATCAACCAGAAGAGTTGTGTGTGATGTGCTTGTACGCAAGAAGAGGAGGTATTGACATCAATCCAATACGTGCCAGCCATGAAAAATTTCTCAATCGCAATCTAACTGATCCAGCAATACCACATCATAAGACACCAAAACAATGATAACATTGACCCCAAAAGCTCAGCAGGTGATCACCGCGAGCAAAAAGATAGCGCAAGACAACAGTCATCGATTCATAAGCACTGAGCATCTGATGATCGCCATGACTGAAATGAAAAAAAGTCAGGCTACAGAGGCATTGACCAATGCCGGGGTCAATCTCAAGAAGATCAACAAGTATCTGTTTAACACCCTGCAGGCTGTAGTAACATCTGTGTCTGACAGTGAAATAACATTCTCCCCTAAGGCTCAACGGGCAATCAATGAGGCTGCTATATATGTTAACAAGTTCAATCAGAGCTACGTAGGAACTGAACATTTGTTGTTGGGATTGTTGGATAGCGAGAGTGTCAATGTGAAACAAGCTCTCAGTGAACAAAAGATCACAGTTAATGATGTGAGACTGTGTGTTTTGGACATACTCAAGGACAACAGTGACAGAGTGGCTCAATTGATAGAGGAGCACCTGGACAAGGTTGATGATGATCCACCAGTTGTTGCAACTCAACAGAACGACCAACAAGAAAAATCAATGCTCGCATTGTTCACAAGAGATCTGACCAACATGGCACAGGAAGGCAAGTTGTCTCCTATTGTTGGTAGAGAACATGAGATCGAGAGATGTGTGGAAGTGTTGATGAGATACAACAAAAACAATCCCATATTTGTAGGAGAAGCTGGTGTGGGTAAAACAGCAGTTGTGGAAGGATTGGCTCAACGTATAGTCAGTGGAAATGTACCGGATCAATTGTTAGCAAAAAACATATTACAACTGGATCTGCCCATGCTCGTGGCTGGTACCAGATACAGAGGTGATCTAGAAGAGCGTGTCAAGATGCTCATGCAAGAGATCAAACAGGATGCTGACAACATAATATTCATCGATGAAATTCATATGATCGTAGGCGCCGGCAGCACTGACAACAGCATGGACATAAGCAACATCTTGAAGCCAGCATTGAGCAGAGGAGAGATGACATGCATTGGCGCGACCACACTCAACGAGTATCGACAATATTTCGAGAGCGACAGTGCTCTGCAGAGAAGATTTCAAAATGTACTTGTGGATGAACCAGACATAGAAACCACAATAAACATTCTCAAGGGTATAAAACACAAATATGAGAAACATCACAATGTTAAATATTCAATAGCCAGTCTGAAAAACATGGCAGATCTGGCTGGTCGATTCATAACAGACCGAAAATTCCCAGACAAAGCGATTGATGTGATGGACGAGATAGGCAGTCATGTACGAGCAAAGATATTCAACGAGATATTCGACAATGATATTGATTCACAACTGAACAAGCTGGAAAAAGACAAATTGAAATTGATATCGGACAAACAATACGATCAAGCTAGTCAAGTGAAGCTGGAACAGGAGAAGTTGTTAGAGCAATATGACACTTTGTACACCAATTGGTTGAACAAACAATCAAAACCCACCAGAATCAAAGATGAAGATGTGCTCAATTACATGAGCAATCTCACTGGCATGCCAATCACACGGTTACAATTGCAGGAGAGCAGTCGCTTGAAGAATCTCAAGAGGTTTTTGAACAAGCGAATCATCGGTCAAGACCAAGCCACCAAGGTGATGAGTTCAGCAATCAAACGAAGTCGTGTAGGTTTGAGTGATCCTGACAAACCAATATGTTCATTCTTGTTTTTAGGACCCACAGGAGTGGGCAAAACACACAGTGCACGCACCATGAGTGATTATTTGTTCAACAACAAGAGCATCATTCAGATAAACATGAGTGAATGTCATGAGAGTCACAGCATAAGCAAGTTGATCGGCAGTCCTCCAGGTTATGTTGGTTATGGAGATTCTGGATTGTTGACCGAAGGAGTCAAAAGAAACCCGTACAGCGTGGTGTTGTTGGATGAAATTGAGAAAGCTCATCCAGATGTTGTGCAAGTGTTGTTACAATTGTTAGAAGAAGGCACAGTCACGGACAGCACTGGTGATGAGATCAATTTCCGCAACACCATAGTCATAATGACTGGTAACATCGGCAGTGAACACATGGTGAAACCCAACACCGTGGGGTTCATGAAAGCGGATTATGAAGACACCAATGCTCGTGATCGTGTGAATCAAGAGTTGACCAAGTTTTTCAAACCAGAATTGATCAATCGTATTGATGAGATTGTTATATTTGATTCATTGCACAAGAGTCACATGGTGGAAATTGCCAAATTGCATGCTAAAGATCTGTGTGTACGGTTGAAGAAACGCAACATCACCATCCATGTTGAAGAACCGGTGTTTGAATTCATAGTTGATCAAGTGAATGATGATAAATTTGGAGCTCGCCCGGTGAAACGTGCCATCATGAGGCACATAGAGGATAAAATATGTGATCAATTGATAGATGCAGTGTTTGATCCGAGCAACTTCTACCATGTGATGATCAACATGGTGGACGGTCAACCAGCAATCACTTTAAAAACAAGTGATGTTCGACCGAAAACGCGGTCAAATATTTGTTGATCTCTTGTTCTATCTGATCAACAGTGTTCAACACTTGTTTCATTCGTGTTTTGCTTGGTAATCCACGAGAATTGAACAGCTGATTTCTGACACGTCTCTCCACATAACATGATTTGACATGTCTCATGGCGTCTGTCACGTCTGATAGAGAATATTTCTCACCACACAGCGGACAATGCAAGTGTTGTTGAGTGTCATATTGCTTGATCATCTGTTCAACCAGGTCACTCCACGATAAAATTAAATAAAACATTATAAATATTATAATGATAGCAAGTGCAATAATCAACACAGCAATTGGAGCCGGGTTGAAATTAGGTGCAGTCATGATAAACGCTTGGTTGGACAACAAGAAACAAACACAGATGTTGTTGGCCGCAAGAGATCACAACATGATGCAAGCCATGATAAACAATCAACGGGAACAAGCCAACAATCCGTTTGTGCAAGTGACCAGGCGAGTGTTGTTTTTGATGATCACACTCACATTGTGTTACTTGATGATCTATTACGCCATGAATCCGGGCATACAGTACGATGTGCTCATGCCGGTGGGTGAAAATGGTTCAACAGGACTGTTCGGATGGGTGTTTGGTTACAAGAGTCACGAGGTGGTTCGCATGACTGGTGGTTTGTTGTTGATGAACTTCATGGACCTGGCGTTCATGATCATTGGATTCTACGCGGTTCCTAGCAACAAATGACGTGATTGTTGATCAAGCCTTGAAAGCTTGTATCAATCGGTCCGCCAAACTGGTGTCTCCTGTGAGGTCCACTGTGATCGCTTGTGGTTCTGGCTCGCTAGCGTCCACAGTTGTGTTGATGTCCTCATCTGTGTAGTCATAATCACCATATATGTCGTCTTGTTGTTGCTCTATAGACTCATAATCAAACTCTTCTGGTGTGTCTTGCGTGGTTTGCTCTGGCTCTGGTGAACACTCACATTTGTTGATGTCTGCAACTATGGCACACAACAACTGTCTCACATGTTCATTGCCTGACACTCTGGAACGTGCCACAAGATCCTTGATGTCCGCGTTGGTGAACTTGCCTTTGAGCTGCATGATGGGATCTGAAAAGCTACCATAACACAACAACGCCAAGTATTTCTGTGTGACATCCGCACAATCTCGTATGACAAAGTATGCGCTCTTGTTGAGTATCTTGACTCCGGTGTCTGGTCGTTCGCTAGCCACTCGAGCTGGTCGCATCAACTTGCTCTGTTTGAGTGCACTGGCGGCTATCATTTTGTCCTCGAAACTCATCTTTGTTCCTCCGGCGGCTCAGGCGCATCAATCGATTGCTCTTTAGGAGTGACCAGTTTGGAGTAGGTCATGGTTATGATCACGATGCCAATCAACACACCAGCCAAACATATGAACACGAACAATCCAGATGGTTGATCAAGTGCGGCTTGTATCTCGTGAGGCTGAGCCACTCCATCATGATTGGCATCAACCATCAGCATGGCCTGATCCTCAGGATCCACAGGATTCAACACCACCGGTTTGTCCACAACAGATCTGGTGGCCATGCATCCACACATGAGCAACATCGGTAAAATCAGTAACAAGTTCATCCAGAGTACTTATGCTCCGACTCACAGATAATCCATCAGACCAATAGTGCACGTGCTCATGTGAAGGATCAGGCGCCGCAGGCGCCTGCCGCATTCTGCGGCTTGAACCGCCAGTCACACAACCGCCAGTGATCCGATTCACAGAGTGTCCGAGCATCAGATCTGGCCAGTGTGTCAGGTGAATTGGTGACAAGGATGATCCGATTGATGCGATTGCATGCTTGCGCCCCAGGCATGTTCGGCATGATCCAATGACAGGATCTCGGTGTGTTGAAACTTGATGTGATTGTGTTTCTCGTGTTGCACACGAGGCTGCGCGGTTTGTTGATCAGAGTCACTCACATCCACAACTCAGGCATGTCAATGTTCCGATTCACAGCAATCCAGAGTCATGGCCTGTGTAACCACCCCATATACACGAGCCTTATGGAAATTGGATAAAAAAATTTGCCGAAAAATGTGGAGCATGGGTCCTGCTAGATTGTGGGTTTGCCGCTACATGAGCGGATTTGCACGCCTGGGTGTCTGACACGCGGTGTGCTCTGCAGAGCGGTTGTGTTGTCTGAACCACCCGGCAGCTGAAAAACCACCGGCAGCATCTGAGCCACCGGTGGTTGGAATCCAACAACAATCAGATCAAAGTGTGGCTTGTTTTTGCAGCAGCTGATCCAATCGGGCTCGGGCTCGTTCGATTTGTTTGTTCAATCGAGTCACTTGACTGATCGTTGGTCGACCAGCTCTGCTGATGTATGTGGTTCTGAATGTGTCAATGTTGCCAGCATAATCACGAACAATCAGATCGTTCAGATATTTGTGATAGAAACTCTTGCGGGCGCCAGTGATGGTGCAGGTTGTTTTGTAATTGTTCAGATCTATTTGAACTGGTTTGTTGTTACGATCCTGCAATGTGTAATAATGTTTTGTCTTCATGTGTGTGATGTTGTTGTTGTTAAAATGTTATTATATGTTCATATGAACGATCAGGCAACAATTGGTCTCATGTGTTGATCATGATCCGCTTGATAGATGTCCAGCGTGTTGCGTGCTGACTTGACTCGTTCAATTGTGTACCGGTCGCGATCTGATGTGTTGGTCAAGCCACTCTGCAATGATTGTACAAACATGATGGCCTGACTCATGGTGTTCACGTTGATCAATGGTGTGTTGTTGTTGAGTATGGTGTACATGTTGTTCATTTGTATCGGTTGGGACGTGGATCTTTGCCGGTGGCGGCTTGTGGAGGCCACACGGCCGGTGTGAGGTTGCGTATGGTGTATGGAGAGTGGCTTGTGTGTCGATTGATGTCGCTCTCCAGACTCTTCACATATGCGACGGCTGTTTCAACGTCGTCGAATTGCATGTTCAATGGTCGGTCGTGTTTGTATATTTGGTACATGTGCTTGAGAGGTTCGTGTTGTGTTGTTGGGTTGTGTTGTTGGGTCGTGTTGATGTCTGATCTGAGCACTGGTGCGATCGCCACTCCGAAAACGAAGAACACGATCATGCATGCCAGATACACCAGATTTTTCAGCATGTTGATGATCATATCAGATCTCTCAATTCCATCAAGTGTGCTTCCACGCTTGCGATCTCTTCAACGTTGGCATCAGTGATGTATTTGATCAACAGTTCAATTGCTAAGTTTAATGTTTTTTCGTTCATGTGTGTGTTGTGTTGTTTGATTGATTATAAATTGATTATATGCTCGTGTGTCGGATCAGGCAACTTGTTCGATCCTGTCCAGATGATGTGATTCGAATCCCATGATCACATCATTGGCAAATTGCACATAATACTTGGTGAATTGTCTCATGGGAGCTCCTGTGCTTCGTCCGTTGTCTCCATTGTTGCGTATTCTACCATCTGCCAAACAACTCACAGCGATCACCGTTCCCACGCTGCCGCACTTGCGTTGTTTCTTGCCACTCACCCAAGCATCTGCTCGAAGCACCTTGCCATTCACCTGTGCCCGATCTCCTCTTTTGAACTTGCAACGCGGGTTGTTCCAGCGAGCTGTGACTCTTGCCTTAATGTCGTGTAATGTTTTATATTCCATAATTGTATAATAACGGTTCTGCGTCAGATGCGCAACTTAATCTTCAAATGATCCTGCACCATCACAAGCCACTATCAACTCATTCAACTCAACATCTCTCTTGAAGTTGTAGATTTTCAGGTAATTCATGCAATCATCACCATATCCTTGACTCATTCTGAATTGGTTTCGAGGATAGTTGTTAACAACATACTCCTCAACAGATTGGATGTTGTCAACATCATGTCCAAAACTGTAACTGGCAACTTCGCTCATGTTATTTGTAAAGAATGTCTGAGAATTGATGTTTTAAACTGTCTTTCAAATCTTCATAAACAGCAATTCTGATGCCTTCTTCACCATAACTGTCATAATCTCCACTTCTCTTCAAATCAGCTCTCATCTGATCCATCATATGCTTGATAAGCTCTTTTAATCTTTCCATAATTGTATAATATGATAATTTGTTAAAATGCGCAACTTACAATTCCACATACATGAACTCTTCTCCCAACCAAACCACCTTATCACC
>UEXN01001228.1_pt1 | contig 21457 bp, 24 predicted proteins | sample 1796711 | NCBI WGS metagenome assembly UEXN01 (sample SAMEA4772470, study PRJEB27181) | metagenome | reverse complement strand
GCCATGTAATCAGCGTCTAAATAATTAATGACTTCTCCTTGCAGCTCGTCCAACTTGTCGCGATACACAACTAAATCGTCCGTTAAGTTTCCCAGTGATGGGTCTAACTCTCCACCAGCTAAATACTGATCTACCTTGGCGGAAACACTAGCGTCCTGTGCAACAGAAGAAGCAATGCGCTTGTCTATTTTACCGCCAAGCTCTTCGACAGATGTTATGCGTTTACGAAATCGTAAAATTTCATTCCTAGCTTCTTTTCCAACAACCTTAGATGGAGCAATGATAGACAACATTCGGTTTTTAAAGCCAGATATATTACCAGGGTTTTCTATAAAGTCAGTAGCTAGATCAGCTTGAACTCTAGCTTTAACTTTTTCAACTTGACCACGTAGTATTTTTTCTCCATCCGCACCCTCCGCTTGAGCAAGGGGCTTTAAGTCTTTGTAAGTTATAACCCCACTTGCTACATCGTCATCAATCTCATTAAAAGTTTTACCAAAAAACTTATTCATCGAGTTACTAATCTTTGGTGTAACAGCACCTATAGCACCACCAAACAAAGCACCAGCACCAGCATACATACCAAATTCTTCTTTGGTGGGCATACGACCCTCGTCAACGATAGTTTTGATTGTAGCCTCCGTGCTTCCCAATGCCGCACCCTTAACAGATTCACGGGCAGCCGCACCAGCAACCATGCTACCGGTAATCTTAGCTCCACCCCTAAGTCCCTTTACTGCGGCTCCACCCAATGGTATAGCACTAACCACACCAGCACCTAATGCTCTGCCAACACTGAAGTCTGGTTGATCTTCAATTTCTTGAGCAAACATTGAGCCAAAGAAGCCACCCGCAAAGCCACCAATAGCGGCTCCGATAGCGGCTCCTGGGGCTGCTCCTATACCAAAGAATCCAGCTCCAATGATACCACCAAGAACGGAACCAGCAACACTTGATGCAATTTCGGTTCCAACACCAGCAACAACTTTACCAGTGGTAGGGCCTTCTGGTCCGTCAAAGCCAGACAAGTCTAGTGCACTAGGCTGCACTGAATCGGTAGCATCAAAGCCAGAAAGGTCTAATGCCCTCGGCTCATCGACAACTTTGTCAAATCCAGATAGGTCAATAGCCATATTTTATTTTAGTTGACCAGATTCGTTTAAAGCCCGAATTGCCTCTTCGCGTGAAATTTTATTATCAGCCATGACTCTCTCAATGCCAGCTTCTTGTTTTGGTGTGTATGTTTGAGCACCACCATCATTACCGCCTCCCATAAACATCCTAGTTGTATCAAATATATCAGAAGATTTTCCTCCCATTTCATCAATAACATACATGGCCATTTGGATTTCATCTTTTAAAACCCCATCTCGTAACATTTCTTGGGCAACCTTATAAGTTTCCCTGTATTTCTCAGGCTCAGTTTGTTGATAATTAGCTATTAAGGCGTTAGTTCTTTGATTATTAAGCTTCTCACCCCTGGCTCTATACTGTTCGTATTCTTCCTTAAGCTTATTTATAGTGCTGTTTTGTTGAGCTTGAAATGCCTTAACTCGTGCATTATAATCTTTTGTTTTCTCATTTGCCCCCTTTGGAACAAACTTACGAGCTTCTGCAAAGGACATCTCACCACCCCTATCAGCACCTACAGTGCGAGAGTCAGCTATCCGTGTGTCACGCTCAGTTATGGTTTCACCGGGACGAACATCACGTTGCTCTAACCTTGTTAGCCTATCTCTGGATGCTTGATCAAACGAAGTTTGAGCGTTGGTTAAGTTTTGTTGAACAGCCTGTGGGCTTGCAAAACTACGCACACGTCCTTGTGCATCCGTCGTCATTACGGCGTTAGGATTATTTGTTGTAGCCTGATTGAGCGTAGCTGGTTGATTAAGTCCAAACCGTCTGGCAATAAGAGCCTTAGTTGCGTCTCGACCCATAGGTGCGATAGGTCCAGGAGAGGCAAGTTGTTCTAATTGTTCTTTAGTTACCTGAGCTTGAGCCGCTTGTGATTCTGAGAACGGAGTTCTGCTGTAACCAAGTTCTGGATCAAATGTAGTTCCTATGCTTTTAGCAAAAGCGTTAGCATCTGCAATTTGTTTTGATGTTAAATCACCCTTGGCTTTTTCTGCCAAAAAGTTAGCTTGAGGAGAGTTGTCCTCTACCCCTTCCATTAGCCTAGAAAGTTCTTGTGAAGATTGTGAATCTAGTGCAGAACTTCCGGTAGATTCTTCTACCTCAGGAACAATATTTACAGGAGAAGGTTTTTCAGTAAGTGTTTCTCCGTAGGGATTTTGCCTTGGGTCAATCCCCATCATTCCGAACTGAGGTTGAGTAACCCCTCTTTGTAAGGAATCTAAAACTCCCTGCGTAAAAGGACTCAACGATACACCTGCCCCTGAAAAGTCTGGACCTGAAGAAATTTGCGACTCAAAAGGCACTTCTTGATTTAAAGCAGTGTTAACGGCGTATAGTGATGGAGAAGCTTCAGGTGACGGAGTAATCGCATTTGCGTCAATGCCAGGCTTTAAATCACCGCCCTGAGTAAACACAGAAAGCGCACTTGCCCTTGGTGGCTCAGGAACGTCGTAGTCCCTAAAGGTTACTTGTGGCTGTGGCACATTAAAACTCTGTTGACCCAATACAGAAACTGGCTGCATCATTGGGTTTATTATTGGGTCGGGAAAACTAAATGCTGGCGCAGGCTCTACATTAAAAGATGAAAAGGGATCAAAGTTTAAAGCTGGTTGCGGCGCATTGAAAACCTGTTGATCCAGTATAGAGACTGGCTGCATCATAGGGTTTACCGATGGGCTGGAGAAACTAAACAACGGCGCAGGGTTGAAGTTTAAAGACGGTGTAGGTTGTACATTAAACGACGGAGAAGGCTGTACATTAAAAGACGAAGAAGGATCAAACTGTGAGGCTGGCAGAGGTGGAGCAACGCTTTGCTGACCAAGCAAGGCAACTGGCTGCATCATGGGGTTTACCCCTGGGTTAGAGAAACTAAACGAGGGAGAAGGTTCAAAGTTAAATAAAGAAGTAGCCATAATAAATTAGTAGTTTCTAGGGAAGTCTATGCCTGGGGCAGCTCTTTGAAATGTATCTAGATTAAACTGTCTTTGTGGACTTAAACGCATCCCTAGGCTAGCTTTTGCTCTTTCGGGTGTAAATCCTTGAGAGGCAAACGAGGTTCCGGGCTGATACGATCCTTGTTTAGAAGCTGCACCTGTTGGAGCTGAACCTAAAATAAAGTCCATAAAATTACCTTCTTGCCCAGTAGCCTTAAATAATTGGTTTGCTTGACCAAGGTAACCCATCAAAGCGTCTGGGGAATAAGTAGAGGAGTCTTGTCCACCACCCATTAGATATGAAATTGGGTCGTTTATGAATTGATTAATAGAGCCTGTTAAAGCATTTCTCCTTGACTCATTAAGTTTTTGATTAAACTCTTGTTCTCGCGCTTGCTTGTTAGCTGGAGAGAGATATTCTTTTACTCTATCGCTATATTCTTTTTCGCTTTCACTAAATCGACCAAACATATCTTTTCTTCGTGTTGGCGCAGGTTCCATTGACCTTTTTGTAGCCATGTAAAACGGGTTTTCGCGGTCAAAATCAGCCTGTGCTTTTGCTCCTGATTCTTTAACGCCTCGTCGATACTCATCCATTTCTGCGCGGGTAACCGCTTGTCCGTCAAGCATAAATCTACCACTCGCAATTTCCTCATCTTCCGCTCTTAGTTTTGCCAACTCAGCTTCCTTTTGCCCTAGGTTAAATTCAGCTACATCTTGTTGGTATTGTGCTGCTCGATTTTCAAACCGCTGCTCAGGGGTAAGTTCAGGTTCAGGGGCTTTGTATATATTTATTGCAGACTGTCCACCTATTTGGTTTTGTCCCATAAATCCTCCCATTGGAATAGACATGGATGGTTGAGGACGCTGTTGTCCGAATATGGGGCGATACTTGTCTGACTCTGCTGAGCCTCCGATTCTGAGTGCCATAATGTATTAAATAAAGGGGTTAGTCCTATTATACCATAGGGGTTAAGGGGGTTAGTAAGTGTAAAGGTCAAGACCTGTGATGCCTGCCGAGACGGAACCAGAAACCTCACTGTTAGAATAACTAGCTGACCCTGATGCAGTAGAAGCATCAGCCGAAAAAGATGTACTGCTACCTGCTTTTGTTGCAGTTCCTATTGATAAAACCGATACTGCTAGGGGGAATCCATCAAAGGTTTCATATGCAACATCAGAGTCAAAGGTCCCAGGGGTCTGTCCATCAGAGGGGTCATCTATACTGCTGGAAACAATAGTAATTACGTTTGCATTTCCCGATGAGGGTGGATCACCTGGGTTTGGACCTGCTTCATCACTAGCGGTTGTTGAAACATTAAATCCACTCTCAAGTCCGTAACCAACAAAATTATCTTCATTATTAATATCCCCATCATACATTCGCATAATACCAAGATCAATAAACCCTGACTTAAGGCCATTATTAGCTCCTACGGTATATAAATTCCTATAGTCAAAGTAGTTTTCTCTTTCACAAACTCTATCTTTTGGCTCTTCTGGTTCTGTTGTTGGGTTAATAAAACCTGAACCTTCTTTTCTATAAATAATTGACGGTAAAGAGTCTGATGTTTTGCTAGATACAACCGAACAAAGAAGCTCATTAAAATTCCAAAATATCTTTACAGAGTTTACAAACGATAATTGTATTTCAGCATCAGTTGGAGCACTTCCTTTTTGCGTCCCACCGAGGGTTGTCCATCTGTGTTTTGCAGAAACGTCTATTTTTCTGGTTACACAAAAAGGAAACCCGTTCCCTCTTCCTAGTGCCGTAAATGAATCTGCGGTTGGCATTAATTAATCTCCCAGCTTAGGTCCAATTTGCCCATAGATACTAGCAGAATGAGGTCTACCATTTATGCAAATAATAACTCCAAACGTGCCAAGAGGGTCGTCATTATCTTCGTCTGGCAATTCACCGTCCTCGCCTTTAGTTTTCCCTTGTGTCTCGTCTGAAAAATCTCTTCCAGTCGTAGTTCCACGCAGTCCAGCAGCAGCCTCTCGTTCGTCCATTGTTGGGTCATCTTGACCCCTTCCAGACATTGGGTCATTACCAGCTAAATTTAACCCAGCGTCTCTTTCTCGTTCATCAAAGGTTGGCAATGTACCCCCAGGTCTTGTTGAAGCATCTTTACCCGCGCCCCCTCTTTGCCTGTCTTCTTCGGAGTCTCGGTCTAGTCGATCTTGAGCTTTCCGCTTTTCGCCCTCTAATCGTTCAATCTCGGCTCTTACTGCTCTTGCTCCAAGTTTACCGCTAGTGCTATCCATTCTACCCGATGATTGATAGTCTTTTAGAATTTGTATTGCGTCATCAATGTTTTGTTTAGTTACCGGATCAACTATATCCTCAACATTCTGATTATATTGACGACGTTGACGCTGCCTATTCAGAGATGATTCATTGTTTCTTTCCATATCTTATGTTAATGAACGATTAATCGGAAGCGAAGGGTCTCGGGTTGTTACGTTTGCAGAAACAGTAGTAACCTCATAAAAAACTGTTCCATCTTGAGCAGTTAAAACTGGACGAAAGTCCCTTCTTATAGTTCCAGATGTTTTGTAAAGTGCGTTTTTATCAGTTTCGTCATTTCCAAAACCAAAAGCTTCTGATTTCGTTGTAGATGACTCCGTCTGAGTTTTAAATTGACCCCCACTTATGTAAGGTTGGCTAGAACCTGAACCTGCGAGTGTAGCAGAAGCTGAAGTACTTACAATAAAATGACGTGGAAATTCTGCAACACTACTACCTGCACTAAAAGATTGAGAACGGCCAACCTGAGTAGATGTGTCGCCATCAGCATCTACTAGCGTAACTGCCCTTCCCACTCCACCAGAAAATCTATCAGTAACTTTTAAAACCGAACAAGACAGACCAGATATATCAAAAGCAAGCTCAGTTGTATCTGGTATTGAGCTTTGTATGTTAACAACAACAGTAGCTTCAACTTGTTGTTTACTAGGTGGAATACTTTCAATTACAATTGTCTTTCCAGAACCGTTTGAAAAGCCTGAAGTACCTGAACCAGAAGCTTTTAATTCATTACTTGTTCTGCAAGAAACTTGCCCGGGAACGTCTACAAATGCTACATCCTTGTAGCTTTGAGTTTGTTTAATGATTGTTCCCTGTAGCGAAGTCCTAGAAAATCTAACGTATCCATTCTCTTGGGTTTCAGAAGAATCAATTAATGTTCCATCTGGAGTAATTGCAGTGCCAACTGAGTCTATTGTAACGTATGTTGTCCCTGGTATAGCACTAGGTCCTGGTCTAGATGTTTTTCGTATTTGTCCCGCAACATTACTAGCAACAAATGTTTTTCTAATGGTATCTATACCCTCTACATTTGACGTTGATACACCAATCTCTACAACGCTGCCTCCACCTGTACCGGTAATTGTTGAGGTAGGATTTTCATTAAAGGCTTCAACCGTTTCCGTGCGGATGTTACCAGTTCCTGTTCCTCCTTTTCCTTCGTTTATAGTTCTGCTTATAACGCCACTTTGCAACCATGTCTCAGTAATCCTTACAAAACCTGATTCATCTGGACTTTTAGTTCCTGATGTGGCTTGAGCTAGTGTTAGTGTAGCTGCGCTGTATCCAATGCCTGAATGACTAATGGTAGTTGTTCCTACTGTTTTACCATAGGTTGTTCCATCCTTTGCTATTAGGCGACGTATGACTCTGCGAAGGCCATTAAGTTCTACGTCTACTTTCTCTGCCGCCTCTTCAACGAAAGAGCCAGTTAGGGTCTGATACCTAAAAGTTATTACATACTCGCCAGTCTGGGTGTAACCAGCTCCAACGCTAGTAAGAACCATGTCTGTATATGCCTCACCAGTTCTAGCATCAATACCATCAACTGCCATATGGGCATCATACAATGTTCCAAAGTCAGCAAATATCTGATCCTTGTTTTTGTCATACCAGGCCTCTGTGTCATTCTTTGCCTGGCAACGCACGGTCATTGCGTATCGTCCACCAAATAGCTGTGTAACCTCTGGCTTTTTGCCATAGATTTTTAATCTCTTAGTTCTGTGATATACTGCCATTATGATGCGACTGCTTTAATTACTGCAAAGTTAAGTTTAATAGTGTCGGTCCTAGAATCTCCGCTCACATTTAAAACACTTATACTACAACTACCTGCAGCTACGGCTCCTACAGTAACTTGATATGATCCAGCTACCGCAACACCGCTGGCAACATTAACAATAACAACGTCCGTTGCGGCTATTGTGCTGTTGGTAAGTGTAAATACGGCAGTAGCATCATCCGCTAACGCTGCGGCATTCATTACAATTTCACCATTTATTTTATTAAGGGTAACAGCGGTAGTTTTGCTTGAAGCTTGAGTAACAGTTCCACCACTACCTGTAGTATAGCCTAACGTCGCAGTAGCTAATAAATTAGTTCCAGTAAATTCAGTTAATCTACCTTCGTTAAATATAATAGTTCCGTTGGTAGTAACGGCAAAACCATTAGTGCTTAAATCAGTAAAGGTCTTGTCTGCTTTACGCAGGTCTACCATTAATTCAGGTGCTACAGCAGTTAAGGCTGCATCTGCTGAGAAATATATTTGAGCTGCTTGAGAGGCACTAAGAATAGCTTTGTGCAAGGTGATGTAATTACCAAGGGCAATGCCATCTCCGGCATTAGAACCGCCGTCAGAGCCAATTTGAAACTGACCACTATTAGCTAGTGTTAAAGCAGTCCCAGAAACTCCAACGCCTGTTTGAGCAACATTGTCAACGTAAGCTATTGCATTACCACTACGATCAACGGTAACTACATATACGTGCCATTTGTTATCATTAAGACCTGTTGCTAATGTAAAGTCAGCAGAACCACCCGCGTCCTGCATTGTTAGTATAAGACTACCAGATACAAACTTTAATCTATATCCTGTGCCCGAGAGCTTAGTAAGGACGGGTTCTGTCCCGCTGCTGTCCAACCTTGCCCAGAAAGATAAACTAAAATCTCCTGCATCAACATCTAGTTCAGGAGCATCCGCTAGGCTAAGATATGCAGACGTGTTAGTAAAACTAATGCTGCGTGGGACAAAGTTTACTTGTGCGGTTGCATCTGTAATACCCAATACACCCTTAACGGCAGAAGCACTTGTTTCATCTAAGAAGGTCTTAGCAAAATCACTAATAACAGTGCTGTCAGGCATAGTAATTGTTTTAACTCCAGTAAGATCAACTAGTTCGCTATCCATCAAAGCTCCAGCAGATGTAACATTTGCTGTATCGGTTACGTCAGCATTACTTTCAACGCTATCAAGCTTTGTTTCTTGAGCGTCGGTCATGAACCGCTTGTTGGTTGAGTCGGTTAAATTAGCTGTGCTTGCTGTTACTGTTATACCAGATATTGAACCACCGCTAATGCTAACATTGTTAGAAGCCTGAGAAGCCATTGTTCCAGCGTCAGAGATAGTGCTAAGGGCCTGTGTCCCAGTATGGTTAGCTCTTTGTATAGCGGCAGCATAAACAGAACTTTGTTGTGTAGCAGCACCACTAGGAACATGATCTACTAGAAGTGTAGCAAGCTCGATTGTAGAACTTCCTGATGGTATAACAAACTTAGCTCTTTCTCTATTTGGAAAAACTACCTCGTATACACTTTCAATGCCAGATTTTCCATTCCTAAACAGACTTACACTTCCGTCGCCATTAGCAGCACTTGTTGCCGTTACGGTTCCAGGTAAAGTAACATAGCTTTGATCTCCGGTAGCTGCTTCAGCACCCGCATTGAGTAGAGTAAATGTAAGCGTTTGGTTAGCGTAATTAACGTAACCAGCGGTTTTTAAATTAAAGTTTACAGTTGTACTAGCCATTATTATTTATATAAATTAACATTTCCAACGCTTCAAGGCTAGTGCCTTGCGTGTTGGCCTTCCTTTTGAATCCTTCATAGGACCCTTAACGCCAGACATTCTAGCGCAAAATGATTTCTTCCGAGCTAGCTTCTTACCCTTGGGATTAGATTCCGTAACGGGAGCCTTGAGGTTAGCACCAGTCTTGCGCTTGAAGTAGGCACGACCAGCCGCTGTGAGTCCTCCCTTTTTGCTTTTGTGTTCCTTCCTCATTTAGTTCTTACCTTTGCTCTTGGTGTATTTGCTACGACTGTTTTTCCTTTGGCTCCTGCTGCTTTCTTTTTTCTAGCTGTGCTTGCTCTCTCCGATTTCGTAAGACTAAGAGCCTTTCTTTTAGGGAGGCAACGGTCAGGGTTTTTCTTATCCTTCGACGTTCCGCAAGGTCCTTTGATAGATCCATCAGTGCCGATCCTTACCCAGTTCTGTTCTCGCCATTGTTTGAGTTGAGCCATTACCTTCCTTTACGTTTACCACCTTTAGACTTCTTTGCATAGTTAGGGTTCTTGCAATACTTAGACGCAGCCATATTAGCATAAGCGGACGGATACGTGTCAAACGTCCGTCTCGCCCAGGCTTTACCTTCCGGGCATATCTTACCCCCGCTTTTTGCTTTTTTTGGCATTCTTTACAATTGATTTAAGTACCTTGGCTTGCCCGGCGTGAGCCTTAGATGCTTGCTCAAGCTTTCTTGCAACGTTTAGTATCTTACGGTTCATTACTTGCACTTCTTGCGTTTACCCATTCCCTTCGTTCCCTTTGCGGGAGGACGACCTACTTTACTTCCGTATGTTCCTTTTCCTTGTGGCATAATATTATCTCCTTGTTTTAGATGTAGAATTTTACCCAAGCAATAATCTTGGATATAGCGGATTTTATCTTGTTGATAAATGTATCTTTAGTTTTGCAGATGCAGCACTTCATAATTATTTCTTTCTTTTGTTGTGAAAATCGAATAGGACTTTTACCTTTTCTGTAAGAGCCTCTAGGTTGTAGTGCATCCGGGCTAGCACGATAATCAGCGTAATAACGCCAATACCGATAGGCCAGAGGGATGCAATGATTTGTAAAGTTTCATTCATTTAATAGTTGAGGATCCGAAGTAGAATCCAACAATAGCTAAAACTGTTTGGCGAACCTCTGGTAGAATGAGGTATCCATTGAGGGTCTGATACTTGATTCCCTTGAATAGACCAAAGAAGGAAGATGTCTCCTGCCCTACAGTAACTCCCTCGGGGCTGTGAGCCAACAAAAAGGGGGCTACAACGACCGCAAACAGGACAGTGCATACTATGACCCTCCTGACCCACTCACCGCCCCTTGTAGCGGCTTTCTGGTGGCTTTCGTCGGCGGCTGACTGCTTCTTGATCATAGCGTCTACCGTGCCTTGCTGATTAGCGACAAGCTGTCCAATCAGTTTAAAGATAAAACCAGAGGCTCCGCCTCCGATCATAGCTAGTAGTTCTGGTGTCATTTCTTTCTAAGTTCTCTGATAACCTTGATTGCGGATGCAGACATATATATGAAGGTTGCTAGACCTACGCAGAAACCAAGAGCTTCGTTCACGGGAGATAGTTCAATGGTAGCTATAAAGCCTCCTGTTCCGATTGTTGATTTGTAGATAATATCTTCCATAGCATTTAGTCTTCGTCAGGTAGGGGTGTATAGTGATCAACGGTTGAGGCTTCTTCGGACTCGTCCAGGTCGTAGTTTGTTACGTCCAATGCCCACATATGGTCAGCAGTTTCGTTAGGGTAGGTAAGCCAGCGTGTGCCTATACCATTGTCCTCAATCCAGTAATCAAAGCCAAGTTCTTTGCCTTCTTCGTCGGCTCGTTCAATGGCGGCCTCTTTGCTTGCGTATATTAGATAAAGCATTATGATAGGGTTACTCCGTTTGCGGCTGCTATATTAGTCTCAAGGGCTACACGGTTAGATGTTTGGTCGGAGTCATAAATAATAACTTCTTTTATTGCTCCGTCTAAATTAAAGTAACCGCCTGACTTAAAGTAACCTATAATTAATACACCGCTTGGATTTGTTGAACCTGCATTGCCAGTTGCACCAGTTGCTCCATCTACAAAGATCGAAGAACTACCTCCATTTACAACATTAGTTTGAAGGTAAGTGCGGTCAGCTACGTAATCAATAGTACCTGCTGTTGTAAGCGTAGCTCCAGCATTAACGGCAAAGCCATCATCATTCCTAAAAAAGCTCGCTGTATTGAAATTATCAGTAGCACTTGCCGCTGTTGACCAAATGCCTTGAGAGGCAGAAGCATCATCAATATGGCTAACGCTAAATGTAGTAAATGCTTGAGTAAGAGAAAAACTGCCTGTTATTAATCCAGCCTGTGAAGTTTGGTCAAAGTCAATGCCATCCGTAAGTAAAGAGCCAGCATTAACAATCTTGGGTTGAAGGCTAGCAGTTGTTTGAGTTGCATCCTTGCTGTTACCTGACTGGTCATACCAAGTCTCTACAAAGCCAGACTTACCATTTACTGTAACTGAGTTAATTGTAACAGTTGCTTCACCGCTTCCAGCATCAGCCGTAAAATGAGGATAACCGCCAGTATAACCACTAGAGGCAGTTAAATTAAGCGTAACATCTTGATTGTCTCCATTATCAACGGTTGCAGTGCCAACGGTAGTATTACTACTTGCTTTTCTTAGTCTAAACGTCATTGCGCTATCTAAACCAGATACAGACATATTAAAGACCACTTGATCCCCTGCTTCAGCTGCAACATAACTACTCTTGGGAAGAACTCTGGTCACGCCTGAACCTGTAAACGAAACAGTAGATGTTGTAGCCGTAGAAGATGCAGATGTAATAGTAGCAGTAGAGTCATTGAACGTAGCCTGTATGTTCCACCCCGTCCGAGCTTCGGTTACATACGAAAGCATTGCACCAGAAGCCACCTCGGAAGCCGTAAAGTCTTGCTCTCCTCCACTAGAACGACGCACACGCACAACCTTAGGATCACCACCAGTAAGACTACGGAGGCTGTATGCCGCCGCAGCGTTAGGAGCAATCTGCAGGACGCTCTCGCCCACTGAGTTCAGCCGACGCTGGCGACCCAGGGCTGAATCAAGGCTAACGTGCATATTAGACCTTGTGTAGTTGCACTAAGCCACCGCTAATGGTAACGCTAGTAAAGTTACCATAAATAATTGTACCTGCTCCTAGGGTTGTTAGGAGATCGGCAGAATTAGTAACATTAGTAGCTGTCAGACCTGAAAGAGTTGAATCCTTCAGAAACTGAATAGCACCAAAAGAACCGGCGGTTGCACCGTCAGCTGCATTGATAACTATAGAACCTACGGAGCTGAACTCCAGTGCGTTATTTCTTGAACTTGCCATAATTATATTTTACCTTGATTGTCTAGTCCCATGAGTTGAGAACCTTCTAAAAACATTATTGTTAGACATATTGTCTACTTTTTCTAGCTCTTGCGCCAGATACTTCTGAGCTACATCCTCTTCAGCCATGCTCTGCTCAACCTTTCCTTCCATGCGGAGGAAGTCGGCATAAGCACCGTGGGCCATAAAGAAAAACCATTCACCAGGTATATCAATGCTAGTGATTGTATATTGGGGCAGTTGCTTCTTATAAGTAACAAAAGCTGCATTATCAGTTGCGTTTGCAATATTAAGAATATTAGCACCGTTAGAATCTACAAAGAAATCATACTCTAGGCTTGAGTCATTAAGAAATGCTTTCTTGCGATAAACCTTCAGGAACTCACCAATGGTATTTTCACCCGTTTCGGCATAAGGAATAAGTTGTTTATCTACAACTTTTGGAGTTCCAGATACCTTAGCGGCAGTTAAGGTCCACGTAATAACCTCAGATGGATTATCTTTCTTTTGAGTATCAGCCTCAACTAAAAGTGCACTACCTCCTCCTTGAACCACGAATGAACTATCTGCACCTATAGTGATGGTCTCATCGTCGTTGATTTCCCATCTACTTGTACTTGCTTTTTTATATATAACGGTAGAATTAGAAACTTCAGCGGAAGTTCTAGTTCCCACGGCAGGATTATAATAAACATTAGTTCCAGCAACTGCAACACCGTCTCCAGTAGCCTGCCCAATCAAAATATAATTTCCGTTAGTTACGCCTGATTTATCAGATGAACTACCTGTAGCTAGACCACTAACAATCAAAGAAATAATATCACGGGCTTCTGAGCCTACTAAAAACCTAGGCCATGTTTGGCTAGTCTGGAATGCTTCATGCGCCCTGCGGTTAATAAAACTATCTATTGATCCCTGTTCCTCTGTCGTTAGGTTACCCCCACCAACTAAAGATTGTATAAGAAATAATAAATCGCTATATGTTCTGTCCTGCATTATATTTTATTAGGGCTTAGTTCAGGAAACTTCTTGTTGTAGTATTTTAAAAATTCTTTAGAATGCACAGTCTCTTGACCATACTTCTTTGTAAGACGGAAGAACTCTCTCGCAGGCATGGTAGCAACTGGCTTACCTAATACCGGGTGGGTCTTTCCTCTTAGTTCTTTTGCTTCTTTGGCTGCTTGTGCAACTCTCTTTTGTTCAGTCTGCTTTTCCAGATTGAAACCAGTTTTGATCTCCTTCATAAAGGCTCGATCAATTTCTCCGTCGGAGTATTTCTTGATGTTGGGAATGATAATATCCATATTAAAAAGGCAGGGGGGCTTGCGCCCCCCAACCAGTATTTAATTAGCTTGCAGAGAAGCGGATTGGGTCGAATACACGAACACCAATGATAACTTCACCAGCAGTAAGGTTAGCAACTGTACCACCAAACTTATAGATAAGATTGGTTGCAGCAGCACCACCAGAACCAGCAACAGGAGAAGCTCCTGCTTTAACTGTTGTGTTTCCATCGCCTTGGATGAAATCTGTTCCAGAGTTGTAGACAGTAGCACCTGCGTTAGCGTCGATGTCGAAGCTATCAATAAGTGTGTCGTCATCAGTACCAGTACCAACTTCAAGGGTGATGTCAGAAGCTCCAACAAGAGCTACAGACTCAACAGCGAAGGCAACGTCAACTGCACCACCAGCTGGGATTTGTCCCCAGACAGTTTGATTAGTGCTTGCGTTAACGATGTCTTGAGCGGATAGAACAAGTACGTGAGTGAAATCACCACTTGCTTCATTTACGGTTAATTTAGCCATAGTATTATATCTCCTTGGTTAATTATGAAGGATCAACGATCTTACCGTGAGCACCAGGGTGGTATACACCAAGGGTCAAAGCGCAATCAACGAAACCACGTTCGCCACCACCAAGATTAGGAAGACGTGTGCTTCCCATTGGGATGAGTTCGTGAACACCATAGTACTCAGGGTTAACCAAGTAGCCCATCATACCTGCTGTGCCGCCTTGAGTTGGCATACAGTCTGGGTTACCGTTAACGATGGATACGATACCGTGATCACTTTGATAGAGATCAACGGATAGCTTGATTTCACCGCTGTTGCCGTCATAGTTCACAGAGCGAACATTGTCTGTAGCAGAAGCAGTTGTGCGAGCGAAGTCACTGATGTCTCCACGAAGGGTAGTATCAGCAATAAGCATGAGGTTGTTAGTTGAACCAGTAACTCCGAAGATGGAGGTGATTAAACCATTGAACTCGCTTTCGCTAAGGGTAGCACCAGCATCAACAACACTTGCAGCAGGTGTTTGGAATGCAGCAGGAACATTAGCAGAACCAGCAGCATTTTGAATCCAATCACCAAGACCACCAAGGGCGTTGGCTGTGCCAGCACCGTTTTCAGTAGCTTGAGTGTTAGCAGAAGCAAGAGTTGCTTCAATGTCGCGCTTTAGTTCACGGATAGCTTTAGCTTCAGCTTGAGCAATCTTAGCAGGACCAACGGAATCGACAGCTTCTTGCATGTCGGATACCATGTAGTCACGGCGGAATTTTTGAACGCGGTTACCAAGCTTTGCACGGCCAGCGAACTGGTCAGTGAAAGCTGTGACATCAGCACCTTCGGAAATACCAGAAGTGCTAGGAGCCGCAAGACTGTCAACTGTCCATTCAACGAATGTTGAGGAAGCTTTTTTCTTATCGGCGGACGAGAGGATTGGAGTTTCTTCCGGAGCGAGGATAGTCAAGACATCAGTCAAGTCTTCGCGGTTAGAAACAGCCGACCCTGTATTTGTAGTATCAAATGTATTTGTAAATGACATTGTATATTAATTTATCGGTTTTGTAATTGTAGGGTTCTGAGAGTTACAAAATCACTCTTGCTGCCTGTTTTACTGAATTGATTTCTATATTCGTTTACTTTCTTGACCCTAGAATCTACCTTCCGTTCTGATTGAGCACCTGCACCAGTTGGTTGCTTTGGTGGATTCAATCTAGCGGATTGTTTGGATTCTGTAACTGGCTTGCGTCCATATAAACTGTTAGCAGCGTGAGCCATGATATATGGTAGCTGTGCTGAAATTTCAGGTGCAATAGCACCCTCTAGTTCGGCAAAGCGTGGATCATTTATCATAGCCTCATATTGCTTACGAGTATCATTGTCTTCACCTTGTAGCCAGGGCAATTCCTCTTGGGCTTTTTGTTCAAAAGCACCTTTGAGTTGTTGGCCTTGCTCTTTGGCTTGTAGGACACTGAGTTGAGCAGGAAGGAACTTGTCTCGGCTTTTACGTGCATTGAGCAAGCTCTTGCGTATATCAGCCTTTGTTAATTCCTTGCCTTCAACTTCAGTTACTATGTCGTCAGGACCATAACCATCAGCATTGAACAATACATCTTCAGCCCACTCTACAATCCCATTTATTTCGTCAGCTTTATCTTTAATTCCTTCTAGGGTATCAATGTTACCATAGGGATTATTTTTGATTTGCTGATTTCCTTTAAGTGGATTGGCAGAGTCTGCCTCCATGCTTGAACGTAGCTTGTGTAATTCTTCTTCAGCAGCTTTGCGTTGTGCGGTTAGTTTCCCAAACCGTTCAACAGCTTTACTGCCAAGCTTCTTACCAAGCTCGCTAAGGTCATCCTCTGACATTTCATCGAGGTCAATCTGTGAAAGAACGTCTTCAGAAGGCACTTCAGACTCTGCTTCGGTTTCAGAACTCTCGTCTGATTCCTCTACAACTTCTTCTGTTTCTTCCAATTCATCTGATGCAACTTCCGCTTCCTCTACAACTTCTTCAGTCTGTTCGACTTCCTCCGTTGGTTCGGATGCTTGGCTAGCACCTAAGCGTCGAGCGGCAAGCTCGGACACTGATATGTTTGTTGCCACCGAATTTGTTAACGACTCGGCGATGTCGTTTGAGTGATCTTCTGTCATAATTTCGTCCATCCGTATACGCTGGATGATTGCGATAAATTCATTGTAACATCCTACGCAAGTTGCTGGCTATGACGAGCACGAAGATCGTCCCAGTTTACCATCTTTAGGATGTCATCATACGCTAGAATACGGCCACTCAATTGCTGTATTACTTCCGTAGATGAGTTTGCCATATCGGCAATAACTTCTTCACGCGCCGCTTCAATAGAATAAATAAAGCGAGCAAAGGCTTCGTAGTTAGCGAGGGTTTGAATATCTTCTTCCATAAATTATCTAGCTGCAGAACGCATTACGTCAACCATTCTTGGTCCACGAGACTGAACTTGGTTATACCATAAGCTATCAACCATCTCGTCTGCGGCAGTCTGATAGTCGTTGTTCATTAAGCCTTCCTTCATCTTCTCAAACTTATTAAGTTTAGTTAAGCCCAAGTTAAATGCCATGTCAACTAGGGTCATCTTAACTGCCTCTGGTCTTTGAGCAAAGCCAGGGTCATACTGCTGTGCATCATTGAATGCTTGGGTCAGGCTATGGTTATAAAGAGTTTTTGTCTCTCTATCCGATAGCTCTCGACCCGCAAACAATTCGTTTATATCAATGCCTTGTTGTTCTAAGAAGCTACGATTACCTGCATCCTCAAGGTTAAACCCAATGCCTATTGTGCGATTGCCCTTACTGTCTTTGTAGACGCTTGATCTATTGCCCTCGTTTAAGGATAACATATCGAAGTAATTCTGCGAGCGTTGCTCTTGGACTCTACGATTTGCAAACTCAGTCGGTGTTTTATTGTCCGCCATTGCGTTATAGTTTAAGAATAAGAAACAAATGCTAGATGCTTTGAGTATCCACGTCACCCATTTGAGCGGGGTCTGTGCCAATTCTACCAATCTGAGCGTTCTCCATTTGCTGCATAGCAAATACATACTGACCCTGGTATTTCTCCATTCTAGCTCGGAATGATTCATCTTGTTCTATTCTTTGCGCTACATCTGGCTGAGACGCATATTGCTCAATAACTTGCAATGCAATCTGACCACCATTTGGACGAGCTGGCATTTCAATGCCTGCAAAGATTTTTGTCAAGTCATCTGTAACCTGCTTAACAATTTGCTCCTGTGCTTCCTCTGCTGGTTGCAATACTGCGTCCGCAAGGGTTGGATCAATGCTACTAGCGGCTACCTCAAGCAGACGATCAATGCTGATCCTGCCGTTCCTGTCTAGTTGAGTCAATGACACCAACTGGTTTAGTTTATTCTCTTGAGCCTCTGGGTCAGAGTTCAATACATCGTAACTAATCAAGATGTCAAAGTTTTCATCTGGATCACCCTTGTCAAAGACCTGTGGGTCTGGGCTACCTGTAACTCTAAAGAAAATGCTGTCTGGTCCAAACCTTTGGAAGCAACGATACGCTAGCTTTAAAACATCAGCGCAGTGAGCTAGGAACTTGTCTACTAAGAACTGCCTACGCATCTGGCTCATGGGGTCTTGATAATCTAACCCTACCATAGCGTTGGCTTGCCTTTCCATTGTTTGTTCCATCTCTAGGGAACCTTGATTAAAGTTTGGGGTAGGACCAAACTCAAACTCACCCTTGCGTCGGTATGGTATATATCTACCGGGTCCCCAGTCTTTAGGCGCATTGCCTACAGGGTGCATAATTGGTGGGAGGGTAGCCAGACTGTTGCGATCAATGCGAGAGTCGCGCTCTACCTTTATTTGCTGTTGAATGCCACGCAATACATCAGGGATAGTCTGCGTATCATACAGACGCTTGCTGTCTTCTGATAGCTTTGTAACTACAACTGGGTAGTCCTCGTAGCCATTCATAAGACTAAACTTGGCGTAGCCTGGTATTCCTAGTCCTTCATTACCATCAAAGTCTTTGTGCATTACAGTCTCGTAGATACCTTCGCAGCTATCTTCTGGATCAACTAAGCGTTGATAGCAATGAACAATCTCGATAAGTTCATCAGCTTCGTATGCAGAATCTGTAAGACTAATAGAACGACGACCTTCCTGCTCGCGCTCAATAGAATCAATGTTTACTCCACGGTAATGCTCGATCATGTAGTCTACAAAGTCTTCGTCCCATCCGTCGGTAACAACTTTGTTTTCTAGTTCTTGGGCTGTGTAGTATGTGCGCCAGAAGCAATATGGTGAGCGTTGAGGATCGGTGACATAAGCTGGGAACATGAAGTCTCCATCAGGTGCTAGTGTCTTTACATCTGGAACATCAATTTGACGGCGAACTACCGGAAGCTCCGTGACTCCGCTTTTACGTATTTCTTTGAGTGCTCTCTTGGCTTTACGGTCAGTTACACCGTCAAAAGTTGTTTTTATAAGTTGGACGATTTGATCGTCATCATTACCCTCTAAGATAATAGCTGCAAGCTCTGGGGACATTTGAGCAATCTGATCAATGTCTAGCTTCTGAAGAAAGCGTCGGTCTTCTCTGTGCCATCCCACGTAAGTAATCAACAGACCACGCTCCAACATATAGTTGGCTCCTAGCTCCATCTCTTGTGCAAAGCGAGGGATGTAACCACTAGATACCATCCACTTAAGGAAGTTAGATACTACCTTAGAACGAGCAATGTCTCCTACCTCTACAGGGTAAGCCCTGACGTTAGCTCGCTTCATTGAAGAAATGAACAATGATACCAACTTGGTAACACGCTCATCGATGACATGAGACTCCATGTCCGCTGCACCCTCCCACGGGAAAGCATCTGCACCATGCTTACGCAGGTCACGGCTCTTGCCTGGCCACCAATTACGTCGGTCATCGTAGCTACTACGACATAGATCGAAATAAGAGTCTAGCTCAGTTACGGTTTGATTGTATGCTTGACGCAGAGCCTGAACACTTGGTTCTTTGCCGACGTAAGTTAGTTCCTCAGAAATTTTATCGCTTAACATTGGTATTTATTAGTTTATCATATCTATCAAATCTTTTTTATCCAATGATAGCTGGTTATGTCTCCATTCTTAATTTCTTCAAAGTAAATCATCTTCCCAACTAGCTGTCCTTGCATTCTTCGGGTGATCTTTACGTTAACTTTACAGAACCGTTCTCGGTGATGAACGGCAACATACATGGGGTTTGGACACTCCCTTAAAACTTTACCCCTGTATATTGATCTGTTTGGCTCCTCCTCGCTTTCTTTGTCGGCTGAGACATTGGGCATAGGTATGACATCATCTAATATCTCCTGACCCTTCTCGTTGATCCAGGTTAAATGCTTTCCACCTGTAATCATGTCCTCCTCTAGATGCTGAAACGCTAGCTCTAGAGCCTCCTCAAAAGGAACTCCACATTCCTTTGCTATTTGAAATAATCTTTTCTTTGCCATTAGTATCCTCCCTCGGACTTTCTTGTTGTGTTCATAGAAGTGTCAGAAACATAGTCTGGACCATAGCCATCATTTGCCATGCGTAGATAACGTAGAAGGTCAATCCAGTCCTTCAGCGGTTCATCTATCTTTCCTTTATGTCCCCAGTTAATTAAACTTTGTATTAAATTGCCACAGGATGAGTGTATCTTGAGTATTGGCTTATTGGCATCATCTACCTCTGCGCTAGGATTGTATAGCATCCACTCGTCTAAACCAGACAGCCCTGTCTCAATGTCTGCTCCGCTTGAGGGAACGAAGAACATTCCCTTAGAAGAAAAGCTCTCAAACAGATCTGTGTTGTCCTCGTTCTCTCTAGCAAAGAAACGGGAGTCACCTATACGTTCAAACACCTCTACGCCTAAGTCACTCTCTATATCCTTAAACTCATCTATATATGCCTGAATGTCGTACCCTATCTTCTTTGCTGCTGGACCAAACCTCCACTTGGGATCACCGGACAATGCCCATTCACCATAACTGTCTCGGTCAGGCCACTCGCGTAGAATGGTAATGAACCCCTGCTTGTCTACCGCAGCCCATATAGCTACATAGTTCCTAGCCCCAGCAGGGTCAACTACCTGGTATACCGTGTGGGTTTCCTTGGTTATCTTAGGCAGTTCGTCTGTTACATGAACCTTGGTGCTAAACAATGGAAACAGGGTAGTCATAGACTTAACAGGGACACCGTATGCACGAGTCAATATCTCTTCCCTTGGTCTGCCCTTCAAGTCCTTAGCTATACGATCATAGCCACCAAAGGGGTTCTCGTCTGTGTGCAGATACACAATGCCGGCATCCCTGTTTACACTATACTGCTTAACAGCTACAGGCTCATCTAGTAGCTCTGCGTGTTTAGTCTCCAAAATCTCTGCATCTCTTAGGTAGTCAGCAATAAGTTCTGTGTATCCGTCGATAGGGGTAAAACCTGTGACTAACTTAGAGTCCCTGGTAGCTAGACGAAAACGCTGTGTGTTGATAAGCGTAGAGTCTCCTAGATACTCATCATTGCCAATACCTACATTCTCTGGGTGGTTGCCTAGATTGGGAAACCCAAACTCAAAGCCCTCTAAGATGGTATGGTTATTACTAAACTGCGTATAGGTCTTAAAGTCTACACGAGTCCTAGTATCTGGGAAAATAAAAGACTGCCCAGTAAAACCATTCTGCATAGAGTAGTTGATGTAGCCCTCGATGCCCTTAGTCTTACGTTTAAACTCCTTAGGCATAAACTCCCACATAGCAGCCTGCTGCACCTTTACGGACGTGTCAGCGTTCTGTGAGAACAATACTACGTGTCCATCCGTGTGCTTGGTAATGGACTCCATAAATATCTTAGCCATACCTGTAGTCTTAGCACCACGGTTACCACCAAGAACCAAGACCTCGTTATACTCAGACAATGCCCACCTAATCCTATCCCAACTAACTAAGTTAACCCCATGACGAAGGGGATCGTCTATTGTTAGCTTGATAGCATCCTCACGCGCCTTCCATATATCATAGACAGCCTGCGCCCCCTTGTATTCCAATAGAGCCTTTAGCCTGCCCTTATCGGGCATAGGTATCGTTGGGTGCTTAGTCCACTGCATCATCATCTAATTCATCTGAGTCGCTCCCAAACTCCCACTCAATCTCTATATTGTCATCACTGATCTCTAGTTGCATCTCACGCAAAAGCATTCTGCCTGCTGGCAAGTGATTGTAGTCATAAAATAGTTCACCCTGCTCATTCATTACAATGAAGCAGTAGTTCTCGAAATGCTCCCCCAGTATCCCACGAACCTGATCGTAGATGGGATCATAGCTCTCGTCCATTATCGACC
>UEXN01000712.1_pt1 | contig 21470 bp, 7 predicted proteins | sample 1796711 | NCBI WGS metagenome assembly UEXN01 (sample SAMEA4772470, study PRJEB27181) | metagenome | reverse complement strand
CTTTGTGCTCCTTTTTATTTATACTATCTTTAATACGTTGTTGCTCGTGCCAATATTTAGAAGGGTATTTTTCTGAAAGATAACCTATAACACTACTCTTAATAGTATAACAAGAAACAAACGTAAGTAACACGCAAACTAATAAAAGCTTTTTATATAATGCTATATACTGCTTTCCCATCTTTTCTTTCTGCTTTTAAACAACGTTTTCTGTTTTGATCTTCTGATACATAACTTATATGCACCCAGTCTGGGTTTGTGTCATTACCAAACTCCCATATAATTTGATCAAAATTTAAATTATCTTTTACATAGTTATACATTTCTGCGTTTGTTTTAAACTTAAACGTATCATCTATATCTATAGCTCTACCTTCACAATGTTGTGATTTACTACTTCCCCCTATTGCTGTATTTAAATCTACAGATCTAAAAAATGAATTTATTTTTATAGGACCACGAGCCCAATCTCTTAATGGTTCAAATATATTTAAAGCTATAGCTTCCATGTTTGCTAATTGATAACCATTTGGTGTGTTATCTATATTTAACCTTGTAGCTGTATTTGATAATACTCCTTCTCTGTATGATATGTGGTTGCTTATGTTATTCATAATCTATTAATTTGCGCTCGGTTCTACCTTTAAATTAGAAGGTGTAGCTTCTCGTGACGAAGGTGTTACGTCTAAAGAAGATGGCCCACCTGTTGTTTTTGCTTTTTGAGGCAGAAGCTCGTATTCAGACCAACCTAAAAACATAAATATTCTTACCCAATTATCATAATCTGAGTTTAATGCACCCATTATATTTTCTGTTTTTCTTAATAATCTATCTAATGGTATATTTATAACCGCTGCTGCTTCTGATATTCCTACTAATAAAGGAGGAAACTTGCTGTCGTATTTTCCTGCTTCTGCTGCTCCATCTACTTTTCTTTGTTTATGACTTACGGGTGGGGATATAGCAAGAAGAGCATCTGAAATTTCACCGTAATCTGCAAAAAATTGGTTTTCTTTATTTTTTAATTTATAATATTTAAGCCCAGCATCTTTTACAGCCGCTAACACAGCACCCGTCATACCAGTACCTCTTAAAACACTATTAGCCATATTATTATACATTCTATTGTATTTAGCTGTTTTAAATTTCTTTTGTGCTTCTGTTAACTCTTCATCATCTGCCTCTGCTGCAAACAAAGCGTTTTGTAAAGCGTTAAACATATAATTTTGTGCTGCAAAATAATATACAATTTTAGACACGTTTGTACGGGCATCTCCTCTTCTATTTATAAGATCTTGTAAAGCTCTTTTTCCTATTCTTGTGTATTGAAAAGGTGTATTACCAAAAGCAAAAATTAAACGACCTAAGTTTGTAGATTGTATTTCACTAATTCTTGAGGGGTCAGACGATTGTTGTGATTCATTTGATATTCCTCTCCAATCTTGATAAGCTGTTTGTTCAGCTTTTTCTTTAGACATTCCTTGTTTAACATAAGAATTAATTCTGTTTCTATAGAAAGGAGCTCCCCCAAATGTAATAGCTAAACTATCTGCTACCTGAGTAGGAGTAAAACCAATTCTTAAAAGATATGAAGTAGCCGCTAATAATGGGTTCTTACTTTTAGTAACAGCATCCATTAATTCTGACTCTTGAATATTTATTTTCAATCCTTTTCTTCTGCTTTTTAAATAATCTGAATAAAACAAAGTTTTAAAGTCACTAGCAAACTGAGGCACATTTAAAAAAGCTTTACCTGCTGCAAGAGGATTATTATCAGACCAGTTTATAAAGTTTACAGCGGAGATAGTTTGAAGAGTAGCCGAACGCATGTTAAAAAACATAATAGTCCCTACTGAGCCGTTTACAAAATCTTGATAAGCGTCTACTGTTGGATCACCTGTTGGTTTTCTATTAGTACCCGACTTCATTCTAGCTATTGTTTTATCAAGAGTACTTATAAAATCACTTCCAAGCGCTGCTGTTAGTTTAGCTCTATTAGTAGGGTTTAATATAATTTCTAAATTTTTAGTCCATGCACTTAATGCTTTAGGCCTTCTAACTTTATTAATACTATTAGCTAAATCAATCCCAATATTTGCTCGTTGCCAATTTTCATCTGGTTTTATATACCCCTCTTTACCAATTGCTCTTGTTAACCCAAAAGCAAAGCTTCTTAAATCAGGATTACTTTCAATGTATTTTATTAATTTGTCTTTATTAGTTTTGGAAAGTTTTGGTATATCATGACCGGAATTTGCAAAAGCATATATTCTTATAGCATCTTGCACTGTAAACATTGGTAAATTTAATTCATCAAGTTTTTTACCTAATCTTTCTGGAGACCTTCTAAGCTTTGCTTTTAAATTTTTAAAGTTAGCCATTGTTTCTAATCGCTCAGTTTCTAATTGAGACACTCCTAGTGTATACGGGTCTATTAATAATTCTTTTAATAATTTTAAATCAGTATTACCTTGTTCTCCTTTGCCCGCTAAATTATACAACAGCCCTTGCCAGTCTTCCGCATTATAAGGAATAGATAATTGGCCAAATATACCTCTATTATATGCGTTAGCTTTTTCGCCTAATCTTTCTGCTATTGCTAAGTCTGCACCACTTTTAACGGATTGAGCTCGCGTACTTTTACGATCAACCATGTCTTTTATTAACTTAGATTTGGCTTGTGCTCTTTTTGTTATTGAAAGTTTTAATTTTTCATTTGTATTGGTTTCTGCTTGTTTTAATACCACAGACTCTACGTCAATATTTAAATCATCTCTTAAAATTATTTCTGACGCAAATAAATTTTTTATTTCTTGTATATTTTTTCCTCTAATATTATTTTCTATATAATCTAAACTATTTTGCGAATATTCTCTAGTGTATTGTTCTGCCCTCAAAGCTTTCTTTACAGTAGCCCTACGCTCACTTATTTTTCTGTTTAGCCCTAAATTTCCTAAAATATCACTATTTCCTTTTGTAAAAAGATCATATAATCTATTTATACCCGCAGTATTACTAACAGTATAGCCACCCACTTTTGCTCTAGACTTAAGTTTTTCTAAATATTTTCTATAAGCTGTTTCTGTTTTAGGTATGTTATTAAATTCTTTTTCAATTTCCAGCTGTTCATTATAACCTTTTTCTAACTCTTCTAATTTATTTTTATTTTTTAAAGCATTTTTATACTCTTGTGAAGATTGTCTTACACCATAAACAATAGAATCTTCATTGATTCTGTCAATTAACGACCCTTCAGCAGATTTAATAGAAGGAGCCTCAAATACAGCTCCCCAAAAATTAGTTAATGCTACTGCTGTGTTATGATCTTTAATGTTTTTAGTAAGCTCATCAATTTGCTCTTTATAGTTTGTTTTCGTAGCGTTTTTAAAACTTTTAAGAAACGGGATTATATATTTTTTTTCAAAAACACTTGTAGCAGGTTGATGTTCTAAGTAAAATCCTAAGTTTATATTTTTAGGAATATTAGTAGCAATTGTAGTAGCGGTGCCTTTAATATTACTTTGAGTTGCTCCATGACTACTTGCAGCAAAAACAAGTCCTGTTAATTTGTTAAGCAAACCTAATTTTTTTGAGGCTTCTTGACCCGCTTCACTTAACGGATTTTTGCTTATTATTTTATTTAAGTTGAATTCTGAAACTTTTAATTCTTTTAATGAACTGTTTAATAAGCTTATTCCATAATTAATCCCTTTGTCTTGGCGCTTAGCCTCTTCTATTCCTATTATTCTATAGCCCTGATTAGGTTTCTCGCTTTGTAATCTATTAGCTTTTTTACCAGGGTTAGTATTTGTGTCTTGATTAAATCTACTTTCTTGCTTTGATGATAAAGTTTTTTCAAATATTAAAGAAGCATAATGATTAATCCCTCCTGCCTTAGCAGCCCATAATTCTTTTAATGAAGAGTCATCACCCATCTCATCTATAATAGATCTAATGTCACTTCTTTCTTTTGCGTTAAATAAATAATCTTTATCTTTTCTTTTAACAGCTTTCTCTAATCCATTAGTTGAAAGTTGCCCTGATTTAAAACCAAATTCATTTTCAATGTGTTGTACATTAGTAAGAGATTTATTAACTTTCCTATTTTCTAAATCAAATTTATTTAATTCGTTTTTTACAGTTTTTAAATTTGTTACTGAAAACTTTATGCTTTTACCGTAAGTTTCAATTTCTTTTCTGTATTTAGCATATTTATCATATGGCCTTAAATTTAAAGTATAATCATATTTTTCAGGAGATATTGATTCTTCAAAAGCATTACCTAATAATTTACCTAATTTATATTGTTTTATAAATTCAGGCAGCCCAACTTTTATAAATTCTTTAAGAGCCGGGTTTTCATCAAATTTTTTCTGCAACGTAATACTGTATTTAGTAAACCTACCTCTTTGTATGTTCATTTCAAATTCTTGAATAAACTCACTTATTTCCGCTTCTTGAGTTAAAGGTATTTTTTCTTGAGTAGTAGGATTATTTAAAGCTTCCATTGATTCATCAAAAGCTATTTCTTTTGCAAGAGTATTTATTATAAAAGCTTTTCTTTGAGCATTATTAGAATGTTTTATTGCAAATTCAGAATTAAATGCTTTTTCAACTTCAGTCCATGGTTTTTTCTTAAACACTAAATTACCAGCATATGATTTTTTACCAGTAAAACTTTCTAATACTCTAATTGGTTTTCCGTCTTTATCAAATTGTTGTTCTAAAAATAAATTCTTTAACGCTTGGCTTTTTGTTAAATCAGCTAAAGGCATTATTTCATATAAGGATTTAGCGTTTAATTTTATATAACCATAATAATCATTGTCATTAAAAGAACGTAGCTCATTTGAAACATCTTCATAAAGCATATTTCTTACTGCTATTTTATATTTTTCTCTAAAGTTTTTACCTTTTTTAATATCAATTTGTGGTAATAATGTTCCTAATGTTTTTGTAGCAGCTTCTAAAGCTTTTACTTGTAGTTCGCTTGAAAGGTTTGCTCTATCTAAAATATTTCTTTTTTCTTGAGTTTTAGCTACTGCAGCTTCTTGTTGTTGAATTTCTTCTCTTTCAACTTGTTCTGGCAACGTTTCAGTTGCGGCTACATCAACTCTTTCTGTAACATCATCAGTAAATTTTTGACCAAATAAATCGCCTGCAAACTTATTCATTCTTAAAGGAAGTAATCTTCCAACATAACCAGATAACGCGCCACGTCCGTCAAAGCTGTTTATAAGGTCTATAACGCCTCCTTTTTCATAAAGCGCATTCTGTACTAGATCTTCTTTTAAAACGCTAAAATCAGGCACATTTCTGTATTTTTGAGACAGCTTCGTTACTAAAGGTTCATACATCATAGCTATTTGAAAAGCGCCATCTCCTTTGCTATACGCATCATCAATTTCTTTTGCTGTTGTTTTACTAAATTTAGTTCCCGATGTTTTACTTATAGCTTTATCTAAAACGTTTTCAAGTTTTACAGGAGCTTTGCCGTAATGAGCACTTTTATTAAAATCTTTTACAAAATTAAATACCGCTTGTTTTTCGTTTTCTTTAAACTTAAACTTAGTAGGTAGGTAATTGTTTGCAAACCCTCTTATTGCGTTTAGTGAATTTGATTTTAAAAGCTGGCCATCAGCTATAACATCTGACATAGCATTCATAGCTTCCTCATAATAATCTTCGTTTTCAACTATTTCGCCTTCAGGATTTTTTTCTTTATAACTTCCATCAATTCTAAATTTTACACGGGCATGTAAATCTTTATCATTTCTTTTTAAATAAGCTAATAAATCTTTTCCTGCTTGTGTAACATTATCCGCCCCGTATTTTATTTTTGCTTGTATATGTAAAAGCTCATGAGCAAAAACACCTATTCTTTTATTGTTAATTGCATTTGGCATGTGCACTATTATAGTATTGCCTTCTTGCATTGCCTCTAAACTTCCAGCTTCCAAATTTGCTTTAGCCGCTTTTATATCAGCTTGTGCAGCTCCCGCGTCTTTTAAAGCCTGTACAGCTTCTTCTGTTGTTTCAACTTTTACAAAGTTTACATCTAATCCGTTACTTTCCGCATAAGCTTTAGAATTAGCTTCTCCTTTTTCAATTCTTTCTTTATAGCTGTTATCAATATAACTTTTAAAAGCTTGGTCCTTTATTTGTTTTTCTGTTAATCTAGCATAAGGAACACTGTTTTTTCTTAAATCTTTTTTAGCTTGGTTATATAAAGATTGCTTTGAACTTTTACTTAATGAATTATATTGGTCAGCTAAATTTAATTCACTGCTATTAAGCATTCGCGTTTCATATATTTGATAACCTAACGAATGTTCAAACTTAAGTGATGTAGCATCAGCAAGCGCTTTTGTTTCTTCCTTTAAATCTTTGTCAGTTAATATATCTTCTCTTCTGCCTATTAAATTATCGTATCTAGCTTTTAATTCTTTTTCAGCAGCGGCCAATTGAGTAGGAGATAAATCAGTATTAGAACTTAATTGTTCAAATCTTTTATTAATTTTTCTCATTTCCCTGTTAAGCCCTCCTAGCTCATAAGCTTGCTCAATACTAATATCTACTCCTAATCTTGCTACTATATTAAATTTTATCGCGCTCATTTCCCCTGTTAGCTCTTCAACTAATTTTTGAACTTCTGGGCTTTGATTAGGCATTTTTATATTGCTGTCAGGAGCGTTTTGTAATGAAGTAATTCCTGTAAGTTCTCTTAGCTTTTCAGTAATTTCTTTCATTTTATTAAGCTCAGATCTGGTAGCTAATGACATTGCAACAGCTTCTTTTACAGCTTTACCGACTGGCCCGCCTGCAATTCCAGAACCCATTAATGCACCTTGAGCAAACGACTCTAGTCCTCCTTCAAATAAATTTTTATCTTCATCTAATATAAATATGTCTCCAAAGTTTTGCGTAATAGTAGTAGCTAACTCTGATCCACCTTCTTTTCCAACCCCTTTACCTAATTGTGTTCCTGCAAATTTAAAGCCCTCTTTAATTGTAGTAGGAGGCAAACTTTTTAAAGCAGACTTAACACCTTTTAATAATGATATTGTACCTAATCTTTCAAATGCTATTTCAGATACAGCATACAACGCTTGAATACTTAATTGTTGTGAATTTGTTAAATTAAGTGTTTTTTCATCTTCTTTAATTTGGCTTTCAATTTCAATTTTAACTTCATCGGGAATTTCTGTTTGCAGCTGTTCTCTGTTTTTAATTAATCTATCTGCTGCATTTTTTTGTTTAATAGCAATATCAATACCTGCAGAACCTGCTCCGGATAAACCGAACAAAGGTAATGCGGCAGGACCTGTAAAAGCCATTGTTAAGGAAGGTATTAAATTTGTGCTTGATCCAGCAACCCACCTACCAAAATCTTTTGTTGTTTTAACTTCACTTATTTCAATAGGTCTTTGAAACGATTCTGTTTCTTTTTTTATTCTTTCTGAAAGTGTAACAATACCTGTTTGGCCTTCAAGCATTTTGTTTCTTTGGGCAGGAGTCATTTGGCGAGCAATAGAAGACATTGCTTGTGTTTGACCTGTTCCTACTCCTGACACCTGAGCAATTTGAAGAGTAGTATATAGTATATCTGTACCTAAACTTTTAAAACTAGTTCTTAATTGAGCTAATCTATTATAGTTAGCTAAAAAATCACTTACAGCTAATGGTAAAAATTCTTTTTCTTTAGCGTTCGTAGATAAAGCTATTTGTTTTTCTTGAAGTCTATTAGTTTCTTCTATAAATTTTACTTGTAAGTCTTTTGCTTTTGTATGAAGCTCACGGGAAGTAGGGTTTGAAAGAAAGTTTTTTATTGCTTTATCTAAAGCGGGAAGAGATATTTTTTCATGTGTTTCATAATTTTTTTCAAATTCATCAACTGATTTTTGTAGTTCATTTTGTTCAGACCAAGCTATTGCTCCTAAATCTTTTCGTTGTGTTGAAGTTAAATTATATGCAAAATCATCTGACTTGTTAGAAGCATATTCTGTTTTTTTAGCTTGTTTTAAATCTTCTAGCTCTTTTTCTGTATAATCTGGCATTACGCCTTCTTCTTTAAACTTTAGATAGCGCGCTTTATCTTTTTCATCTCTAAAAGGTAACTTTTTTTTTGCAGTAGTTTTAGCTAAGGGGTCAACATTTGTTTTAAATTGAAACGCTCCATATTCTATCCCTTGACTATTTTCAATATCTATAAACTTTTCATATCTAGTTAACTCATCAAACAGTAAGTTATCATCATTAAGTTCTGCATCAGCTATAGAAATATTTTTTAAATATTCTTGATATAATTCAGGGTTACCTTCTTTATTACGTGCTACAGTAGTATAATTTTTATTTCCGTTTGCATTTAAAAAATCATTTAATACTTTAGCTTGCCTAGTTAAATATTCTGTTGATTGCTTTGGACCTACTTTAACTTTATTACTTTTATTTAAATCACGAGAGCCGCCTCCGTACGTTTGATTTGGTATAAATTTACCACTTCCCGAAGACAATATAATTCCGTTTCCAATATTAGCCTCATCTATTTGAATACCCAAACTATTAAGCTGACCTTTAAATTTAGAGTTTATATCTTCTTCATTTTCTAAAAGATCCTCCGCTTTAAAATAATCTATATATCCTTCCGGTTTATCCTTTTGTGCAGGCGCCTGTGCAATTGGAGCTACAAGTCTTTGTGATTCCGATAAAGAAGTTCCCGATTGTAAACCCGTAACGGCTGCCGGTTTTTTTGGTGCCGCAGTTGCAGCTGGTCTTACAACACCCTTTGTCTTTTCCAAGCCTAGAAGCTTTTGTTTTTCAGCCTCTACCATTTTTATTGCTTCTTCTTCTGGTAATCCTTGTGAAAGAAGTTTTCGCAGCAAGTCTTGCAATTGTTTTTTTATTTCTTCGCTCATAATATTAAAGTATTAATTGATGCCTAATTTTTCGCGTAATTCATATTCTTTTGTTAACTGTGAAATAAATTCATCAAAATCTTCACTTCCTTTTGAATACATGTTTTCTAATTCAGCTGCAGTAATTGCACTTCCATCGGGATCTTTAGTATTTTCTAATGAAAGTATTCTTTCATAAATATCAAATAATGATGTTTTACCATCTTTTAATGTCATTTCAAAAGAAACGCCTTTAGAATCCCTGGCAATAGAATTTGATTCAAATTTAAAGACACCAGTTAAATTGCCGTTTTTATCTATATTATAATCATGCCTTGGGTAATTACCAGTTTCTGGATCTTTTTCTGTTGCTCTGCTCATTTTTAAACCAAAGTTTTCTGATAAATATTGTTCCGTGTCCTTAAATTTGTCTTTAGATAAAGCTAATAACATTTTTCCAGAATCTGAAGCGTTTTCAGATGTATATGCTAATGTTTCAAATCTATCTATAGTGTCTCTTGTAGTGGTTAATCTATTGTATCGAGCTTGCGCAAATTGTAAGTCAGTTCTACTTGGATCTTTTCCATCTTTTACTGTAGGTGGTTTTTTACCAGGACCTACTGTGCTAGGTTCAATTAAAGTACCTTGGTCTCCTGTAAAGTTATAACCTTTTATTGAAGGGTTATAAACCGCGCTAGTAGTGCCTAATTCTGTTAATTCATCTAATGTAAACTCATGTATAATTTCTGCTAAATTAAATTCTTGTCCTTTTTGTATTATTTCAGTACGTATTGAATTATTTATGCTTGAGTCTCTAACAGATGTTACTTTTATATTATAATTATCTTCTTCATCTTTTGTGTTTCTTCCTGAAGTAATTTGCAATGCAAGATGTTCAATATCTTTATCACTATTAGCAAGTCCGTATTGTGCTGCTATTTTTCTAGCTACTACAATTGAGTTAGAAGTAATTCTTACTTTTGACCCGTCAGGAGCTGTAATTATTGGATCAGTATCAGGATTAACTCTTCCTATATATTTATCATCAAAAATTTTATCTAATTTGGTGTTATTTAAATCTAAATTTATAACTTTTCTATAATCTTTTTTATAATTGTCAAACCCTGTTATAGTGCTAGTCGTTATTGTTTGTTTGTTTTGACCATATCCAACACCATTAGCGTCTCTTAACCCATTATCTATAAGCATTCCATTTGCATCTCTTTCTTCACCGTAAGTTTCCGCCCGAAAGGTGCTAGGGGTTAATCCTTTATTGCTAAATAATCCATATTTTTGTCTTACATTTAAAGTGTCTGCATCTCCTACTATAATTTTGTTAGCATTTGTTAATGTATTAAACATGGTAGGTAATCCTCCTTTTTCTGCACTAGTAGCAAAGTTTTCTTGTTTTTCATACCCTGCTTCAATTAAAGCTTCTATGTCCTCTATAGTATAACTAACATATTCTCCTTTTTGTCCTTTTTTTAATTTATCAAATTGTTTGATATAAGAAATTTTCATAATACCCGATTCAGGGTCTTCTACCATACTGAACCCACTGTTGTCTAAATCACTAAGAGCTTCTGCAAGTCCTAGTAAACCTGTTTGCTTAACGCTTTGAGTTAATGATAATTGTCTTCTTTCTTCAGGTGTTAATTTTTCTATAATTCCTACCACACCTTTTAAACCATTACTTATTCTAGTAGCTTCTTTTATATCTTTGTTTGCCGCTCTGCTTACATCTAACTCAGTTGGGCCTCCTCTTCTTTGTGAAGCAGCAGCCATGTTTGCAATATCAGTAGCTTTTGAACCATACGCGTTTTCTACTATTTCATCAAGCCCTATATTTCCTGTTTCAACTGTTTTATCAATATTTGTTTCTTGTTGAAAACCAATTTTTGCGCCGTACTTAACACTTTCGCGCTGAGCTTCAATTTTATCCATTAACGGCTTAGTAAGTGAATTAACTAGGGCGGCTCCATATTGCATATTTCTTGCAAATATTTCTCCGTAATTAGGGGGTGTAATTATTTGTGGATTTCTGTAACTCATATTTTTTATTTTATTCGCCTAATAATGCTAGCCCGGCTCCTGCTAATTGAAATAAACCTCCAGTAACAGCTCCTGAGGTAGCGGCTTTGCTTGCTTGCGCGGCTTGTTGGTTAACCATAGACTGTGTTGCTATTCCAGATAATCTATCTAAGTTTCTTTGCGCCATGTCAAAAGCAATTCCTTGTTGATATTGAACGCCTGTAACATCCGCTTGTCTTAACGCCTGCTGTTCCGCAAGCTGTATGTTTTGTTTTCTTATTGCTTCTGACAATTCAGCTTGCTGTATTCTTCCTGCTTCTTGAAAACCTACGTCATCTATTCTTCTTGCTTCACCAAAACCAACATCTTGTAATCGTCTTGATTGTTCTTGCCTTACTTGATCTAGCCTTAATCCTTCTCTTTCCCTTAAACTGTCTAATCTTAATCTTTCAGAAAAAGCTATATCTTGAAGCCTTTTGCTTTCGCTCATTCTTATTGTTTCAATTTGTTGTTGACCTTGAGCTCTGAGCTGAGTATTTCTTGACTCTTGTTGCTCTATTGTCGCAGAAACCCCTAGCTTACTTTGAAGAGCAGCTTGTGCAATAGCTGTTGCACCTCCAGCACCAGCACCTGTAGCTCTTATTGTTGACAATGTATTTGCTAAAGCTTGATCTGATTGCTGCGCTTGTAAGTCTGCTGCTTGTGTTGCTACTTGTAAATTTGCAAAAGTATTTGATGCTAAAGTGCTAGTGTCTGTTGCTAATCCTGAAAAATCTTGAGCACCTCTTCTTAAATCAGTTAATCTTTCGCTAGTGTCAACTATCATTCCCGATCTATCTCTAAGTAACGTCGTTCTATCTCTATCCTCTGTAAACAGATCGCTTCTATCTTGTATTATTCCACTTTTATCACGAAACCTTCCATACGGATTTTGAATTTCACTATCTTCATATAACTGCCCCCCTAACTGTTCCCTTTGCAATGCTTTTATAGAGTTTGCAAATCCTGGAGTTGAACCTCCTACTGCTCCTTGTCCTGTTCCTGTTCCGCTTTGTCCTGGAATTGTAAAACCCCCAAACCCTGTTCCACCTGTACCACCAGCTGTTGCGCCTGGAATAGCGGTCCCAGGTACACCTATATAAACTCCACTTTCAGTACCATCAGGGTTTAATAAAAACCCTCTGTCGGTTGTAACAGTTGCTAATGATCCTCCCTCTATTGCTTCTGTTCCTTTTGTTTCCATATCTTCTACAAAAGCAGCATTATCAAAGTTACCTTCGTCGTCTATAAAAGGTTTTTTAGCTTCCTCCATAGAAGTTTTAACAGCTTCTTTAAATTCCTCCGTATTTATTTGTTTTAAAAATTCTTCAGTAAAAAGATTATCAAAATCTAAAACAACATTACCTTCCGCGTCTCTTTCTATATCTTCACTTTGAGTTCCTGTAAATTCAGCGTCTTCATCAAAATACACACTATCTGGGTTTGTTGATTTATAATTTGATTCTTTAGCTATTTTATCAAACCCAGCTTGAAGCTCCCAAGTCGGAACATCTAATTTACCATTTCCTAATATATTAAACATGTCTAACGCTCCTTGTATTTGCGCAGGGTCTAAATCATTTAATAAAGAATTAGGGCCAAAAATGTCTGCTTCTTGCATTGCTTGCACTATTTCATTATTACTAAGCATTGTAGCAGCAGCTGTTGCGGGAGTTCCTGCTGAAGAAGCTCCCCCCGTTTCTTTTTGTTCTTCTTCAGACACGTTGTCAGGTTTATCTTCTACTTTAAATGGATATTCTGAAAATCCTGGAAGTTTACTAAAAGGGCTGTTACCCCCTAACATTAAAGAGGGGTCTCTTTCTAAAGAGTTAGCTATTGTTCTTGTGCTCCCCGCTTGCATTGGATTATCAAATCTTTCCGCATAAGCTAAATAATTTTCTCTCGCTATTGCAGCATCTTCTTCCGCCTCTTCATATGCTTTTTTTGCTTTTCTTTGTTGACCAATACCATTTATAATACTAATAATACCTAGCCCTATACTAAAGGGGTCTGCAGCTGCATATTGCAAAACGTTAGTTACTTCTATTATTGTATATAGTTCTTCCATAATTAATTAGTTAATAATTCGTATTCGCTTGATACCGCAAACAATTCTTTTGCCGAAGTATCTGAAACACTAAGTTGTACTTTGTTAAAAAATCCTTTCACACCCGATATATCGCCCCCAAACAGTATTTCATTTGTTTTAGGTAAAGTTTCATTTACAATATACGAGTAATATTTGTTATCTTTCTTTTTAAATCCTGCTATCATTAAGTCTTGCCAAGTGTTTTCTGCACTAGCGCTTGTTGATACATAAGCTGGAATAGGAGAGCCATTATCACTATCCGTTGTCATTGATTCTACAGACCAACCCGTATCTCCTTCGTAATTTATTGTTTTAAAGTATTTTAATCTTGAAGGCGGCTTGTTAAATATTAAATTAACTGTTGAAGCAATTGTAGAGTTACCGTAAAAAGATCCTCTATTAGCATCTAAATCATAATGCTTATATAAATCATTTACACCGTAAGTATAAAAGTCTGCATCTATACTTCCTCCAAACGCAGGTTTATATCCATAAAATGATGACCAACCATTTATATCTTCATCAAATGTTACAGTTTGAAAACCACTTGTAAAATCTCTTAAATGTATTGTTATTGTATCTCCCACTGGAGGGGCAGATGTCATAGTTACAACACCGGTTGAAGTGTTATATGTATAATCTGTATTAGCTACTAGTGCTGTTGTACCTCTACTTGTTTGAAATATTTCAATTTGAGATATGTTCGTAGGGTCAGGCAAATTTACTGTAGCAAAATCTGTATCAACTATTGTAAATGCAAGTGAAATTGTAGTATCACTTCCATCTCCAGTAAATGTATTTGTTACTAAATTTTCTTGTAATGATAATACATATTTTTTTCTGTTATTATCCCATATACCAACTATTGAATCCGCAAGCTTTAAGTTTGTTTTAAAGTAATCTCGCATACCAAAATTAGATATTTCAGTTATACCGTCTCGAGATAATCTTAAAACAACACCATTGTTTTTGTCTGTAAAGTATTTTCTTCCTGCATGATAAGCAAAACTTTCAGGGTTTTTACTTATACCATAGTTACCCGTATACGCAACAACTTGTCCTAACACTTGATCGGAAGCTGTTACTTGAGGACTTCCTTCCGCTGTAAATATAATATCTTTATCTATAAGTATGTTATGTACTTTATTTTCTTGAAAAACATTTAAGTTATTATCTTCTGCAAATAATTTTTGTATTGACCCAAATGATGAATCAATTGATTTTGTATTTGGAATAGCAGGATTAAACTGATTTATTTCATTTGTTCTTGTTCTTCCATTGTATATACCTGAATATATAAGCGAAGCTTCTCTTGTTTCAGGAGCATAGTCATTGTCTGTTATTGCTGCTCTTACTCCAAAATCTACTGTTTTACCATTAAATGCTCCACGTATTCTGGATTCTTCTACATGCCAGTTTTTTACTACCACTAATATTTCTACATTATTCCCCGGTGCGGTTGTAAAAGTTATAACTCTTGTTTTATTTTTATAAGTATATCCAGAAGCAGCTAAAAGCACATTATTAAGATAAACTTGAAAATCTGATTCTGAATTAGGAACTGCATATATAGTGCTCCCACTGCTTTCAGCAATGGTAAACGTTGTATCACTTCCATCACCAGTTCCAACTACTTGATGTGTAACTTCAGAACTCTTTATAAGAAAGGTATTATAATATTTTATTTCTAGTGTTACACTCATAGTTTTATTATTACGCTATTTTATTAATTATTAACAATTTGATACTGCTGTAATTTCACCATCATTACTAACTGTTATTGCTACTGTACTAGATCCAATTGTTATATATGCTGAGCCATTATAATATGCCCTATGAGCTTTATACGTCGAGTTGCCTCCTTGAAATTTAGAACTTTGTGTTCCAACAGCAGTTGGTGCTCCTCCCCCATTCATAATTGCAGATTCGTCTGTTGTATGTAAATAGCTCCCAACATTGTCTATTGCCCCTGAACTATAAGCCCCAAACACTTTAGTAGATGTAGTTGACTGGCTACATGCAGCTGTAGCAGTAGTTTGTGCAGTTGAAATATACAAAGCAGTTACTCCTTCATTTAACCCCATGCTATTTTGCTGTAATGTTATCGTTTCACTTAATGTACTTCCATTTTCATCTGTAGCTGTTAATGTTAATGAACCCGTAGCGTTACTTCCTGAAAGAGCTATAGTTACACTAAAATCTCCATTTCCGCTTGATGCAGATAATGCCGCACTATTATTTCCTGAGCTTGCAAGTGATAATGTAATATTTCCTTCTGCTGCTATTGCTACAGATATAGGAGAAACTACACCGTTTACACTATAATGTGTTGTTTGACCGCCATTAAACTGTATACTATTAATGCTTGGATTAGTAGTTGTTGTAGGTGATAAATATACATTAGCATATCCACTTGTATCACTACTTAATATTTTAGTTGTACCAGTAATTGCAAAAGCATTATTTCCTTGAGCACTTGGCTGTGTTATTATAAATGGTTCTCCTGAAGTATGAGAAGTAACATGTATATAATTATTACCACTCGGTGTTTCATTACTATAGTATATTGTTGGGTTTGCTGTAAATGTACCTGAATTACTAGCTGTAATAGTTTTGCTATCCATAGCTGCTTGACTATTACTTGGCGATCCTGATTTGCTTAATATACCGTTTCCTGATATTGAATACCCAGAACCTGTCATGTTTAACTGTATTGCTGATATATAGTTTGCAGCAGTACTTATATTAAGAGTAAACGTATAGTTTATATTTCCATTAACTGATTGGTTTGGATATGTTCCAGAAAAACCTAATGTTATTGTGTCTCCATTATCTGTAAGAACTGTGCTAAATCCTGAACTTGAAGAAACGTTAATCATGTTTGTAGCAAGGTTTGTGCCTGATTTTGCAATAGTAAATTGCATTTTATTTGTAAAGCTTGTTCCTATTGCTCCTACTGCATATGTTTCAGTTTTAGACGTTGCGCTTGTTCCTCCTTCTACAGTACAGTTATCTAATGTTGAGCTTGGGGGAGGAGTAAAAGACATTGTAAGAGTTGCGTTTTGCGCACAAGCCGTTACTTGTAAAGGTACGGTTGCTGATACAAATGCACTTCCTTTTTCAACCGGTATTGTTGATGCTGTGCTCCCTGACACACTTCCATCTACTGTTGCTTTTTCATTAAATGCTGCCACTACTATGCTTCCCGCTGAAGTTGTACCGGTTATGTCGTTACATGCTCCTTGCCCTGTTAACCTTAATATATACCCACTCACTATTGCTGCACTAATTTTAGAAGATGTAGCTGAGTTACTTGTAATTTCAAAAAACTTACCATTTGTAAAATAATTTCTTAAATCTATATCTGTTGATTCTGTAATTACAGATGATTGTGTAGGTATACTACCAGTTGTTAAAGTAGGAAGAACACTTGGTTGAACTATATTATATGTAAAGTCTCCTGCACTTGAATTTGTAAAATTACCTCCAGGGGTTATGTTTAAAGTTAAAGCTCTTAACGTAGCACTTGTAACTGTTGCTAAATTTGTAGCTGCTCCGTCTGTTAAAGCATTGCTGCTTAACTTAACATTATTTAAATTTCCTTGAGATATAGTTCCTTCTGTAAATACCGCGTTTGCTGCTATAGAGAATGCAGAAGGTGCTGCATGAAGCGCTATAGTATATGCTACTGAAGCTGCCGCCGCTGGCTGCGTGACAGTTCTTACAGCCGTATATAAGTATGCTGTTGAAGCTGAATTACTAAATCCAGTTGTTGGAATTTGTATTCTTATTGTATTGTTATTAGCCGCGTATGTATCTGCATCTCCTGTTGTTTGTCCAAGCGTTACTGAAACCGTAGCTGAAGTACTTGAATTTGCCGCTACAGTTCCGTTGTGATCTACGTTTGGTGAATTACCATTAACAGCTGTAACTGTACCTCCTGCGTTTACGCTTATACTACCAGTCCAATCTGAAACTTGGAATAACCCAAGTGCTGGTGTTGTAACTTGCAATGGCCCTTGTATATTTGTTCCTTGTGAATTTGTTGCAAAAGCCCAAACATAAAACAGTGTGTTTATTGCTGCATCGTTTTTAGTTGTTGCATATGTTCCTATTCCGCTTCCTACCGCTACTGACGTTGCATTAGCAAATACATCTGTAGTACCTATTTTAAATCCTCTTGCTGACACTGTTGCATTACCATCGCCACTTACAGTCGCTGAAACTGTAAATGTTGCGGCTGAACTTGATGTTGAAGCAGTTGACGTTAATGATAAATCTGAAAAAGAAGGCACTGTTGTGCTTAATCCACTTGTAGCTGATTGTACGGCAGAAGTAGATATTATAATGTTTTGACCTGCGTTAGTAAATCCAACTGGGACTGTGATTGTTAATCTAGCAGTTCGTGTAGTATTTGTGCTAACAGGAAAATAATCAAAACCAACTGTCTGACCTGCATCTGTTGTAGAGTTTACATAATCTACTGCAATTAAAGTTCCAGTATTAATTGTAGGGGCTGTAATTGTTCCGTTTTGTGCTATTGCAAAATTTGATACAGTTACGTTTGAAGCGCTAAACAACCCTGTTTCTAACGCGTTTAATTCACTTATAATTCCTGTTGTAGAAGTTTCGTAATATATATTTATTTCACTTTCTATTGGTTTTGTTTCAAATACAGCTAAATCTATATATTTAGCTCTTTTTATATAAGATGTAACGTTTAATGCTGGAAAAGCGGTGTTATCAGAAGCGGTGTCATCTGTAAATAGCATTCGAACCCCATGTAAATCTGCATCACTCGATGTTTCTCCAAAAGGAGGTAACTGTGCAATTAAATGATTATTTTCTCTTTGATAAAAAGGCCCTCCCGCATCATCTGTAAGCGAAGACGATCTTGTATATTCTTGAACAGTATTTATTGTTATAGAGCTAAAATCAGATAGCTTTCCAATACCTGTTATAGATATTTCTTCTTCAGAAGATAATGATTGTATTCTTTTTTCAGTATTATATAAAATTGTTTCTGCTATTTGTCCTGATGAAGCATCTGTAACTTCAGCTGCTCCATACCCCGTATTACTATTTGCGTCTGCTACTTCATTAAATGTTAACTGTGTTACTTCTATAAACCCTACATCTGCATCTGCGGTTAATTCAGGAAACACTAAAGACCACACAATTTGTTTTTTTCTTGCTCCCAAAGAAACGGAGTTTGCTCCTCTTGCTGTATCTAAAGCGCTTTGATTAGCTATAGAAGTGGTACATGGTACATATTTAAAGTTTTTAGCAGTAGTAGTATGACGATTAAAAATTTGATATTGATTACACGCAAAAACCATTGCTGCTGATGTAACAGTTTTACCGCCTGTTGTTGCACTCCTTGTACCAGAAGTTGTTGTTGTTGTTGTATAAAAAGCTGTATTAATTACTTTTGGAAATAAAATAGCATCAGATCTTGCTATAGAATTATCAGCTGAAATAGTTTCCATTAATCTTGGAATCTTATTTATATTGTCTCCAAATAATGTTATATAAGAATTATTGTCTACAACTGTTGCTCCAGGCGTATATACATTATAATACTCTTGCTCTAATTGTTTTACTACTACTCTATAAGAATACCAGCCGTATGGATTATATGTGCTATACACACCACTATCAAGTTTATTAGAATAAACATCAGCATCTGGTATTAGTTTACCGCTTTGTGGATTAAAAGTTATTTTTAAATTATCTCCAACCCAACTATTAAATTCTGTAGCTGTTGTTCTAGCGGGCACTGTAATTATTGAATTTGAAGCTGTAGATGGCAGTATAACAGGTGATTGTCTTCCAAATATATCTGCTAATACAACCCCTATTTGATATGTTCTTCTTTGTTTTAACGAACTATCAGGATATTCGTGATTTACAAGCACAACTGTTATAGCAGCCCCTGTTGCAGGAGCGGATGTAAAAGTAATCACCCCTGTTGTAGTAGCATAAGCATAACTACTAGCCCCTACTAACACATCGTTCATGTATACTATAAATTGATTTTTATTTGTAGGAACTATATTTGAATTACTTTTAGTTGGTGATTTTAAAGTTAAAGTAAAAGCAGTTGTGCTATTGTCTCCGGTAAAAGTTTGTGTTCCTTTTGCTCCAAACGACACTGTATAGTCTAAAACTGGGGGAGTTATATTTTGTGAGTAATTAGCAAAGACCAATCTATTTCCTACAATATCTAATGCTTTTGCTTTTGTAGGTACGTTATCAAATACTCTTGTAATTTGATCTGCTGGTAATGTTTCTTGAGGTGTGTCAGACTTATAAGTATAAGTATAAAAAGTTGAGCTTATACTTGCGTCTGTAAGTGTTTTTGTTTCAACTATTCTTGCAACCGTACTGTCTGATTCTTTAATTATAATTTCAACCTCTTTTATTTCAAAATCTGCGTTAGGGTTTATACTAGGTAATTCAATGCCTAAAACAGCCGTGTTTACATTGTTAACCATTCCATCTAGCTCTGTTGACTGGTATGCTCTGGCTTCTGCAGATTCGTCAAACACCCCGTATGTGGAAGTTGATTTATATGAATGTTGAAATGCAATTTGAGAAAAAGGGGCTAATACACTGTATTCATTATCATTAAATTTATATCTATATGAAAATCTAACAAATTCTTCTTCTATATAGTCATTATTTAAAGTAGTATCATTACTCATTGTAGAAGTTCCAGCAATATCGTTTTCAGTCATAAAAACTACAGAAGAAAAAGGAGCATATTTAGCTAAGCTTATTTTTAATTCATTATTATAAAAACTTGTATTACCTATTGCTTTTACAACATTAATTTTTCGAGGTTGATTTTTATTATCTGTCCAAAACAATAAATCATCAATCATTGCAACCCCCGTAATTTTATATTTTTTACTAAATTTTAAGAACCTTCCTGTTACAATTGCTTTAGCTGTTTTAAACGTTGCACTAGCAGGATTTGCATCATAATAATAAATGGCATGGTATCTTGGATTTGTTAATCCATCATTTATATACCAGTCTGTAGCTGATAAATCATTATTATCTGTAACAAACCAATATATACGTTTGTTTTTTTCATCAAAATACGTTCCAATTACATCTACGTCTGAAGATAAACCAAGTGTTGTATGAGCTATTGTATTACCAGCAGCGTTTTGTATAACACCAACATTTGAACCATCAGGTTTTAATACTTCAATATTTTGTGCATCTCTGTATTCTCCCTCTGGTAGAAGTCTATCGTCCAGGTCTTTATTCATTTTCCCGCCAAGGAAAGTATTTTTGATTTCTGGCATTTATCTAGTGTTTAATCTGTTTAGATTTGTTCCTCATTATAGCTGTAATTTCAGCAAGCTTAATATTTGAAAGTCTTAGTTTAGCGTTTCTCATAGCTGCTCTTCGCTCTCGTCTAAATCTATTTATTATATATTCAGGAACATTTTGTTTAGAAGATAAGATAGCGTAAGCAACATGTTTGTATAATGCTTCTTCTGCCATTTTATGTATTTGCATTTCTGCATCAGTACCTAAGCCATCTGATACATAGTGAAGAGTTAATATTTTTTCTGATAGATTACTACTAAAGCCAAACTGCCCATTTGCTTCATCATTTACAAATACGCCATTAACTTGTAAATGCTCAGGGTGACTTCCATATCTTCTACCATAACCTATTACGCTATCACTATAATCTGAATTAGCTGTAAAGTAATCATTAGAGCTGCTGCTACCTAATGCAGCATTTGTTTCAATACCATTAAACTTTTTAGTTATTTCATCTTCTGTTAATAATAAAGAATTATCATTATCATATAAGTAATCACTGTCTGTATCTTGTAATACAGCCTGTGAAGGTCTTGAAGTATTGTTTGTAGGATATATTCGTCTTTCTAAGCCGTTGTCATCTACCCAAGAAAGTTTTACGTAGTTAACGTAGTCTTGAGGCATTGGCACCACTAGCGTTGTGGGGATTGATACTTCAAATATTTTTTCAACTCTTGAAACATCATAACTAAATTCTTGTATTGCTCTTTTTGAATGAAACAATATATCTTGTTTTGTAGCGTGATCTATTATTTTTCCATCTCCTACATAAGCAACTAAAAAGTTGTTTACTATATCAGCGAGCGAAATATATCTATAATTACCTGTATTTTGATCTTGTAATAAAACTTTTATTACAGCTCCATTTGCCGGTGCTGTTGTAAAAGTAATTACTCCTGTACTATTATTATAACTATGTAAATCATCATCCACCTCTAACCCCGCTATAAAAATTCTAAAAACAGATTCAGCTGTTGGTAAAGGTGTAAATGTTAATGTAAACGTTGTAGTACTTCCGTCTCCTGTAAATAACTGTGATCCCTCATAGTATTCTCTTGCTGATTGTGTAA
>UEXN01001219.1_pt1 | contig 21499 bp, 13 predicted proteins | sample 1796711 | NCBI WGS metagenome assembly UEXN01 (sample SAMEA4772470, study PRJEB27181) | metagenome | reverse complement strand
GCTAAATCAGCGTTACTAAGTGAGCCAAAACCAATGGCTATACTATCGTTACCGTTTCCGTATCGGTTTGCTTGTCTGCCTATTGCTACGTTTGCGTAGCCCGAAGTCATTTGCGCCCCTGCTTCAAAACCAAGTAATGTATTGTAAGTACCTCCTGTTACATCGTTACCTGCATCTTTACCTATTGCTATGTTCGATGTTCCTGTAAGAGAAGAGGATGCTAAAGCGTTTACCCCTATTGCTATACTATAATCAACTGCTGTTGGTGATTCTAATGCTGAGTTTCCTATTGCTATATTGTAAGAACCTGTTGTAAGTTCCCTTGCTGAGTTTTTACCGACTGCTATGTTTGAACTGCCGCTTGTTAAATCAGGTAAAGACCCCGACCCTAATGCTACGTTATTACTTCCTGTCATATCAGCAGCACTTGAAGATGCTAAAGCGTTTGCCCCTAACCCAACATTTTCTCCTCCGGTAGTAATTTTTCTACCGGAATAATTTCCAATCAATGTGTTAAAATTACCTGTTGTAACAGCCGTACCTGCTTCATGTCCTACAAACACTAATTGTTGTGCAGAAGTTACATATCGACCTGCTTTATATCCTATTGCAGTTAATGTGCCTGTATTGGGGTCTGCATTCGATAAACAGAAACCACCTATTGCTACTATTCCATTTTCACCGTTTAATTTTTCAGCAGCATACGAACCTATTGTTACATTATAATCACCTGTTGTTATATCGTTACCTGCGTTACGGCCAATTGCTACATTGTCTGTACCTGTTGTAATATTGTACAATACCGATGAACCAAGACCTACATTGAAATCACTTCCATTTGTAGTATCTGCATCACTACCAAAACCTGCGCTTGGGCCAATATATATACTTGCATCACCCCTTGAACCGTATCTTCCGGCATTTTGACCTATTGAAATACCATTACTGCTACCTGCTGCATTTTCACCTGCTCTTTTACCAATAAAAATACTTGAAGAACCTGTATGAGTTTCTCCCGCTTCAACCCCAATATGTACGTTATCACTCGTAGTAGATATTGCACTTCCCGCTTGATAGCCTAATAATATATTATTTTGACCGCTAGTAATTGCATCCCCCGCAAAACTACCAATAGCCACATTGTAACCACCTGCGTTTAATGATGTTAATGCGTCATGGCCTAATGCTATGTTATCATCCCCATTTGTTAGTGATGACAAAACATCTTTTCCAATACCAATATTGTTTTGAGCATCACCACTCAATGATGCAAGCGGAGGCGCAGCACCATCGGGAGAAATTAGAATACTGTCTGTAAAGTTAGTAATATTAGAAATTACATCTGTTAAACCATTAAGTGTAGTAGCACCACCACCTGCTGCATCTTCCCAAGCAACACCGCTTCCTGTTGAAGTTAGGATTTGACCGTCAGAACCTTGACCGCCATTTACTTTGAAGTTCTCAGCATCAACCAAACCAAAGAAAGAATCCTTAAACTTAAGAGATGAAGTTCCTAAATCAACATCGTTATCAACAGGTGGATAAATAGCACCATCTGTAATGTAAAGTTGGTCTGCTTGATTAGCCATAAATCTTAACGAATTACCACTATGGAAGTATTTCACTCCACCTGCATATTGGTCTGAACCGTTGATGAAAAAGATAGCATCATTATTCACATTTCCATTACTATCCTTTTTGAAATTAAGACGACCATACAAAGAAGAAATATCTATGTCGCCTGTTTCATCAAGTGTTCCTGTTATTGTTGGAGTTGCTATTGTTGGTGAAGTTAATGTTTTGTTAGTCAAAGTTTGTGTTCCTGTTAATGTAACATCACCTGTACCATAACTGTAAGACTCAATCTTTTCTTTAATAGCACCGGATGACATCAAGTGGTCGTCAGTATCAACAAACTCAGTTCCTATGTCAATATCATTGAAAGCATGACCGCCAAGTGTAATAGAACCTGCTGTTGTAAAACCACCCGCAGTAATAGTACCGGATGTTGTATCATTACCGTTATTGATTAAGAATGCATCATCAACATTAAGAGTAGTACCGCTTAATGTGAGGTTAGTACCTGCTGAGTGTTGGTTGTTGGGGTGAATATCATCAAACTGTTGAGATGTAGACCAATCTATTACTTTTGCCGCAGTTAAACCACCGACATATCCCCATTGTGTTGCTGATATTGTTGTAGTACCAATGTTTTCTAACTGCGCCCCCTCATCTGCTGTTAAGTTACTTAATTCAGTTACTTGTGATACAGCAATTGTTTTGTTGCTTAAGGTTTGAGAACCCGATAGTGTAGCAACCGTTGAATCAATAGCAACTGTTACTGTATCAGTATTACCGACTACTGTATCTATTCCTGTTCCACCCGCAATATCTAATGTATTACCATGTGCAATAGTTTGATTAGTACCGGAATCTCCTGTTAAGGTAAAAGTAGTTAATTGATTTGTATTAGTGTTAGCCGTCATATCGTCAACAACTAAATCAATTGTACCGTCTCCGTCTTGGTATGTCGCCGCAATTCTTGTTTCTGTATTACTGCTAAACATAGCCCCTACTATATCTTGAACAGCCTCGGTAGTTAATTGTGTATCTGTATTTAAATCATCAACCACCAAATCAATTGTTCCATCCCCGTCTTGATAAGTGGCTGTAATTCTAGTCTCCGTGTTAGAACCAAACATAGCACCTACTATGTCTTGTACTTGTTCGGTACTTAGTTGCGTGTCTGTATTAGTAATAGCACCGGAAGAAGCACCCAAATATCCCCACTGTGTTGCTGTAATTGTAGTAGCACCTATGTTTTGTAATTGGGTTATTTCACCCGATGCAAGGTCATCTGTAAGAGCATAGTTATTTGCACTAGCCGCTATACCATCTAGTTTACTCTTTAAAGTATTAGTAAAGTTGTTTTGTGTAAGCCCACCATCACCGACAGAATATGTTGTGTTTGTATCAGTAGCGTTTACGTTTGTACCACTTATAGCAAGATTGCTGTTTGCTGTCGCAAATACAATAGCCCCTGCGGAATCATCCCATATAAGTAATCTATCACCGTTTGGGTCAGACAAAGATTCTATACCTAAATGACTTAGATTTACGGTTGCATCACCACTTGTAGCACCGCCACTTAGACCCGTTCCGGCCACAACGGAAGTAATGTCTCCTGCGCCTGTTCCAAAACCTTGTGCGGCTATGTAATCAAAGACAACATCTCCTGTTACTAAACCTGCGTTGCCGTTAGCAACTGCACCTGTACCCGATAATGTTGCCGCAGTACCTAAACCTAAATTGGTTCGTGCTGTACCTGCATTGGCTAAGTCTGATAAGTTGCTAGTCTTTACTAATTTTTCACCTAATGAAGTTGCGGTTGTTGTAGCAAAGTTAGCATCATCTCCTAACGCTGCTGCTAATTCATCTAGTGTGTTAAGTAAAGATGGCGCACCATTTGTTATTGCTGTTATCGCAGAAGCATTTGTTGCTACTTCTGCATCCACGTAGGCTTTGATAGATTGTTGACTAGCCACTTTTGTAGCACTATCACTAGCCATATTATCTTCGTCTAAAAGGTCGGAAGATATTGCGTAGTTATTTGCGGAGGCTGCTATTCCGTCTAGTTTTGATTTAAGGGTATTAGTAAAATTGTTTTGTGTTAATCCACCATCCCCTACTGAATATTCGGTGTTAGTATCGGTCGATGTAATAGTTACTGCACCACCACTTTCAGAAATACTTACATTAGTACCTGCTGTAAATGCTAAGGTTTCACTAGAGCCTAATGTATTTCCGCCTGCGGTAATTGTTCTAAAGGTGTTATCATTAGCGGTCATATCGTCAACAACAACATTTATCTTTCCGTTTGTGTCATCATAAGTAGCCGCTACCCTTGTTTCAGTATTGCTAGCGAACATACCACCAACTATGTCTTGCACTTGTTCTGTGCTTAACTGAGTATTTGTATTTAAGTCATCCACTACTAAATCTATCGTGCCGTCTCCATCTTGATATGTCGCACTAATTCTAGTTTCAGTATTAGATGAAAACATAGCACCGACTATATCTTGGACTTGTTCTGTTGATAATTGAGTATTAGTATCTGTTGACGCAATAGTTAAAGTACCGGCAGAATCGTCATAAGTAAGTGATACGTTACTACCTGCGGTCAATAAACCATCTATGTAATCTTCAACTTGTTCTTGACTTAACTGTGTATTAGTGTTAGTGTCTGCTGATGTTATAGTTACTGCACCACCGCTTTCTGTTATCGTTACATTAGAACCCGCAGTAAAAGCAAGTGTTTCTGATGCGCCAAGCGTATTACCACCTGCTGTAATAGTTCTAAATGTATTGTCATTTGCAGTCATGTCATCAACGACAACATTTATTTTACCGTTAGTATCATCGTATGTTGCTGCTACCCTAGTTTCGGTGTTAGAAGCAAACATACCACCCACAATATCTTGTACTGCTTCCGTTGTAAGTGGTTGTGTATCTGCTGTCATGTCATCGACTACAAAGTTAATTCTTCCATTAGTATCATCATAGGTTACTCCTATCCTAGTCTCCGTACCTACTAACATAGCCCCAACAATGTCTTGTACCTCTTCGGTACTTAATTGAGTGTTAGTATCACTAGAAGAAAGTGTTAATGTTCCTGCGCCATCATCATAAGTAGCAGTAACATTTGTTCCGCCTACTATAAGACCGTTGACAAAATCTTCAACTTGTTCTTGAGTTAATTGAGTGTTAGTATCAGCAGAAGCAAAAGTAATTGTATCGCTTCCTGCTGTTGTAGTAATAGTTACGTTAGAACCTGCTGCAAACGTAAGTGTATCAGTAGCGGCATCTGCAACTACGTTATCTTGACCGCTTACTGCTACGGTACTGAAAGCATTTTGGTTATTCTCACCACCTGCACCTGCGGCTATCCAAGTAAAACCTGTTGTTGCTTGGTCATAACTAAGTAAATAATTATCAGTAGGAGAATTAGTCGCTTTAAGATTTGCTTCATCTATTACATTGTCTGCTATAACAGTAGCACCATCAGCAGAAGATGTTACTTCACCACTATGGTTAGGGTGAACATAATTATTTGCAGAAGTAGCAATACCATCTAACTTTGTTTTTAAGGTATTAGTAAAGTTATTTTGTGTTAACCCTCCGTCTCCTACGCTGTATTCAGTATTTGTATCTGTTGAAACAAAGTTTAGTTTACCGTTGGTGTCATCGTAAGTTACGGAAATGTTAGTTTCAGTACCTCCATCAACCATAGCACCTATTATATCTTGTACTTGTTCATCAGATAGTTGAGTATTTGTATTAGTATCGGTTGATGTAATAGTTACTGCGCCTGCATTCTCACTAATAGTAACATTAGAACCTGCGGTAAACGCTAAAGTTTCGCTTGCGCCAAGAGTGTTGCCCCCCGCAGTAATGGTTCTAAAAGTATTTGTATCAGTAGTCATATCATCGACTACAATATCTATTTTTCCATTTGTATCGTCATAAGTTGCCGCTACTCTAGTTTCTGTATTTGAGGCAAACATAGCGCCTATAATATCTTGTACTTGTTCAGTAGTCAATTGTGTGTTAGTATCTGTTACTGTATTAGTAAAAGTAATTTTATCTCCGCTACGTGCGATAGATAAACCCGTACCCGCTTCAAGCACCACATCGTCTGTACCACTAGCACTATCTGTTAAACGAATCTTTTCTTCATCAGCATTGTCGCCATCAACAGCAGAAATGCTGTAAGTAGTATTGTTATCTGATGATTGGTCGTCAACTACTAAGTCTATTGTTCCATCACCATCTTGATAAGTTGCAGTTATGCGAGTTTCAGTATTTGAAGTGAACATAGCCCCTACAATATCCTGCACCTGTTCGGTAGAAAGTTGTGTGTTATCATTGGCTGTCATATCGTCAACTACGAAATCAATCCTACCATTAGTGTCATCGTATGTTACACCAATTCTTGTTTCTGTTCCAACAAGCATAGCCCCCACTATATCTTGTACCGCTTCTGTTGTTAACTGCGTGTTTGTATCTGTTGAAGCAATAGTTAATGTTCCTGCTGCGTCATCATAAGTAACACTTACATTTGTACCTGCTGTGATTACCCCTGCTACGAAATCCTCAACTTGTTCTTGTGTCAATTGAGTATTTGTATCTGTATCTGTTGGAACAGCCCATGTAAAAGAACCATCACCATCTGAACGCAAAAATTGTGTAGCAGAACCGTCTCCGGTTACATTTAATTTACCTGCTGTAATTGCATCATCAGCGATTCTTGCTGTTGCGAATGTACCGCTTGTAATCTTACTTGCCGCTAGGCTTGGAATATCACTTGCTGATAATCCATCATCGAGAATGTTTATTTCTGCTTTAGTAGCAGTAATACCTAAGTTTGTTAGAGCGTTGCCCTGTTGTGTAGAAGTAAGTCCTTGACTATCGGTATCTGTTCTTAATCTGTTGCCTAAAGCAGTAGAAGTTGTTGTCGCATAGTTAGCGTCGTCTCCCAATGCTGCTGCTAATTCGTTAAGTGTGTTTAATGCTGCCGGTGCAGAATCTACAACTCCTGCGACCTCAGAATCTACATACGCCTTTATTGACTGTTGACTAGCAACCTTAGTTGCTGAGTTAGAAGCCATATTATCTTCGTCTAGTAAATCTGATGAGATAGCGTAATTGTTAGCACTTGCGGCAATACCGTCTAGTTTGCTATGGTCTGCGTCTGTAAACACATTTGAATCTGATGCGGAGTCAACAAGAGTTTTAATTTCTGATGCTGTTTGGTCTGCTGTGGCGCTTGCCTCGATACTGTTTAATTTAGTATGGTCGTCATCAGTAAAGACATTAGAATCAGTAGCAGACTCAACTAATGTTCGTATTTCTGCTGCTGTTTGGTCTGCGGTTGCAGATGCCTCAATAGCATCTAACTTACTGTGGTCTGCATCTGTAAATACGTTAGAATCAGTAGCGGCTTCGACTAACGCTCTTATTTCTGCCGCAGTTTGGTCGGCAGTAGCACTAGCCTCTATACCATCTAATTTATTTTTTAGTGTTGTCGTAAAACTATTTTCTGTTTGGCTTGCTACTGAAAGGTCTAGTTTACCGTTAGTATCATCGTATGTTACGGTTATACCACTCTCGGTATTTCCGGCAATCATAGCACCTATTATATCCTGTACCTCTTCGGTAGTTAACTGTGTATTAGCAGTCATGTCATCTACAACAAAATTAATCCTTCCGTTTGTATCGTCATAAGAAACACCAATGCGTGTTTCAGTACCTACAAGCATATCTCCTACTATGTCCTGCACTTGTTCTGTTGTAAGTTGTGTATTCGTATCTGTACCTGTTATTGTTACTGCGCCCGTAGCACCACTTATAGAAATATTAGTACCGGCTACTATGGATGTTACACCTGTGTTAGTTAGGGTTACTGTACCGGAAGTACCGCCACCACTTAAACCTGTTCCTGCTGTTACTCCTTCGATGTCTCCGGTTGATGCAGCAACAGACGCTAAAATTACCCAAGCATCTGTACCTGTTTTTCTAATAGTTGCTTTAGCATATTGCGCTAAAGAAGTAGTACCACTAACTGTTACGCCGGATGCACCGGAAAGTGTTACTGCACCCGCACCTATATTTAATACGTGTATTTCAGTTAAATTATTCACAAAGGGAACATTAGCATTAGTGGGTATAGTAAGAGTAACCCCACTACCGGAATTAAAAACAACTAATCTACCTTCATCTTTACGAAGTAGTGTGTAGTCAGCAGTTTTAGTTGTTGCCGGTCTAACGTCAACAGAAGTACCGCCGACAGTCGAACCGTCTCCATAGAATAAAAATCCTGCATCTGCATCTTTATACAAATGTTGTGTATGAGGCGTTACTGCTAGTCTTTCACTTTCAGTAGTTAGAAAGATATTTTTATTGTCTGTTAATTTTTCTGCCATGCTACACGCCCCCTGTTTTTATTCAATACCGTGTGTCCTATTAACATTTCATATACCTATCCATAGAACCGCTTGACAATGGTTTAAATCAGTACTACCACTATGTCTAGTAATCCATAACAAATCACCGGCACTAAAAGCCAAAGCATTTACACCCAAGTCAACACTAAATGTAAAATGATATTCACCATTACCACCCTTATTAACAAGGGCATCTGAGGCTACATTAACTACAACAAAGTTACCGCTAGTATCAGTATTTTTAATAACTCTAAAAACATTATTGTTGCTATCGGTTATATCTCCACCTTGAAAAAGAAATGAAACTCTTTTTACTTTACCTGCTAACGGCATGGGATAACCAAATGCTACTGCCGAAGAATCATTACCTGCAACCCCTATTTTTCCGGTGCCGGTACCTAGACTTCTTCTTTCGTATGGTAAGGGGGATATGTTAGCCGCTAAAATAGTAGCCACTTGGGTAGCAATTTTATCTTCAATAGCCGCACTTGTCATTAATGAAGTATCGTTATCAGCAAAGGTTTCTCCACTTGTTTGTAAACTATCTGCCGCTAATTCGCTTACAGTAAGACCACTTACGTTAAATGTTATTGTCTCATCACTACTTTGATTAGTAGTAAAATCACCACCATTAGACAAACCTGTTCCGGCAGTTAATGTTATAGTGGAATCGTTTGCAGAACCACCACCACCGCTTGCATCAGCCCACACATAACCATCTGCATTAGGATTTACCTTGAGATATTTATTTGCTTGGCCGATACCTAACATATTTATTGAATCCATACCATTACCGTAAAGTAATGCGTTTTTTGTCAAAGTTTGTCTACCCGTACCTCCGTGATAAACAGGCGTATTACTAATAGCACCTATGGTTTCATAAACACCATCTGCTATTTGTCTAAAGTTCCAATCACCCCTAATAGTAGGTCTTTTTACACATTTGATAGTAGCGGCTTTGACATCTGTTCCTACTTCTCCATAAATCCTACCACCATCTTTTATTATTAACTCATTACATTCTATTGTAAGCCCCGCAGGGATTTTCCAATAGTTGTCTATAACGTCGTTTGTTTCAATCACTAACTTATGATATTGAGCGTAAAAGTTTTTTGTTGTAGTATCTCCAAAGTTTGTAGAACCCGTAACAGGGAAATTAAGTGCGCCATAAGATGACGTTTTAAGCGTCTTAAATCTAGCGGTAGTATGTCCGAACCTAAAGTATTCTCCGATAGCCGTCAAAGTACCTTCAAACAAAAACTCTTTGGTATAATCGTATATATCATAGTTAGTAGAAGTAACATCATCACCATTAAAGTTTAACATATCAACAGAACCATAATTATTGAAGTCTGTTCTTGACGCATCTGAATATATTTTTTTGGCTTTCATTTCTCCTGTGTAAGTAATATTAGGGTATACACCATCTACCATAGAAAAAGTTTGTGAACCAAAATTAAAGGTAAAAGTATCTCTTCCGGCATTCCAAACGCTTGTATCTGTCGTAAAATTAACCAATGCTTTAGTGTAGGTTGCACCTGCGCCGTCATAAGTATCTACGGATGGCGCACCTAAGAATGTAAATGTAGTTGTGCCTGCACCCCTAAATGTATTTTCTTTATGTACTAACAAAGCCCCATCTAATCTAACATCTAAAGTATTACTAAATGATATAATACCTGTGTAGGTAGATGCTATTGTTATATCGTGGTATTGTTGTGAACTACTAATAGTTAATGCACTTATTGTACAGTCGTTACCATTAGCACCATTAGATGTACCATCAAAAACAATACTGTCTCCATTTGCGGGTGCTGTGCCACCTACCCAATTGGCATCGTCTGTAAAAACACCACCGGACTCGCTTCCATCCCATGTTATTGTTGCCATTTATCTCACCTCTATTGCGAAGAGAGAGAACCGGACAACTCGCCACTTTTTGTACCGCTTGTTTTTGCGGCTGTGGCCTTTGTATAAAATGCTGTGCCGCCCTTCTCTTCTATTGCACTTAATAGCGACTTCGCTTGCCTCTCGAATGAGGCTAACTGTTGATTATAACGAATATCTGCTGTACCCTGTTCTTTTTCGGGAACAACAGAAGGTATGGTATCTATGAGTACTCTTAAGCAATCAACACATACCATAAACTTAATTGCACCTTCTATGTGTGCAGTAAGTGGTGCATTTGTAGAGTTAACCCCTACATAATTTGCTCTACGTACTTTCTTTTGTACTTCGGGAATACGTATGTTAAGATACTCGACAATAGTAGCCCCGTTCAAACCTCTTGGTCTGTTAAGTAAGTCTCTTATTTGTCTTGCAGATATATTAGTGTCGAGTACGGTTGCTTCTTCGTCTACTACTAATTCTCCTACATCAAATGACATTCATACACCTCTACTCATAGTCCAATGGTACGTCTATGAATACGGTGTTTGATGAAGGTTTCTCCGACCGACCAAGTATTACTACTCTTTGTGTAGCAATTATCCTATCAGTCATGTCGCTTGGTGGAAGCCAATACAATGCCTTTCTAGGTGAATCTAGTAATGCTAGAGGATGTCCTACATATCTTGAGCCTGCGTTACGGTGAACTCTCACCAAGTAACCCTTTCCGGCTTTCCAATGTTTCAAACGGTGTTCCATTTCTTTTACATCTGCTGATTCGGGCAACAATATACCTGCATCCTTTAGTTGGGTAGCAAGGTTAGCCTTAGACGGCTGCTTTTTCTTTGCAGCCGCCTTTGGCTTTGTAGCCTTCTTAGTAGAAGTCTTTTTAGTTTCTTTAGGCAATTAACCACCGCCCGTATTTAAGCACGGACTCCGGTCAACTTTAGAATCCTTCTGTTAGTACCGGAAGATGCGCCATCTTGGTGTTCGTGGATAACGCTACCCATGTAAGAAGTAAGAAGCCAATCGTAACCTACGCCCGGCAATCTTGTTAATTCTGTTTCTGTGAAACCTTCACCGTTGTATGTGAAGAACTCGGCTGTATCTGCGCCCGGAATTAGCATTAGTGCATCGTTTCCGATTGCGTTGCCGCTTCCGTAATCTCTTGTGTAAGAGATAGACATAGATGCGATTCTAGCCAAGTGGTCGCCTAGTGATTCTACTACGTTTCCGTATAGAGTTGTGTTTAGGATAGCACTTCTTACGTCAGCAGGTAATACTAGTGCAAGTGGCTCGTTACCGCTTACTCTACCTTCTGCGAAGATGTTGTCCATACAGTTTAGTATGTCGCCTTCTTCGTCTGCACTTGCGTGTCCGAATACTTGTGTTGCCGCAACTGCTGTTGCACCTGCACCACCGTAAAGTTTCGCTAAGATGTGGTTGTCGATTGTGTCAGCCCTTGCTCTTACGATAGCAAGTTGTTGACGGTCGATGTTCTCGAAAGATTCACCACGTAGTCTTACTGCGTCTAGGAAAGTAACACGACCTTGACCCTTTTCGAGTTTGGTTGTGTAGTTTGCTGTTCCTAGGTTGGTTGGGTCAGTTAGTGCAACGTCATCTAATGGATAACTAAATGTACCTACTACTCCTGTGTACCACTTAAACTCTAACCAAGGTACGCTACGAACACCGACTAAATCGGTTGCGATAGCGATTGTGTTAGATTGTAGTTGGATAAAGTCTCTTAGAGTTTGCTCTAAGACTGCGTCTCCAACTGAAAAGGGGCCGACTGCTGCTGTTGGGTTTAATATTTCTTCTAATGTATTGTTCATATCATTCATCTCCTATAATTTACTTCTATATCTAACAAGATACAGGAATGTAATCTCCTGCTGCAATAGCGCCTTCACCACCAAAGTAGTAACCTACTAGGGTTGCCGAGTTAGAGGAATCATCATCAACAGTACCGTTTGTTCCTGCTGTTTGTGTTAAGTATATTGGTAGTCCAAACTTAGGTGAAGCAATTGCTGCACCTGCTTTAAGATAGCAAATACCGTCAAGAGGAAGGATTGATACTGTTCCTGTTCCTGCTGCTTCCAATGCTGAATCTGCATCTCTACTTGATTCTGCCATTGTGTAGCCGATTGGTGTATCGTCTACTGATGCAGTCATTAGAATACCACTTGCGTGATATTTAACTACTAGTCCTTTGCTTGCGAATGTTTCTTGTATGTCAACTACGTGTACGGGGTCGTTTCCTGAATATGCTACCATTTTATCTCATCTCCTTGATGTCATTGTACGAAGGTGCAGACATTCTTGTTCTTTCTGCCCCTGCGAGTGTTTTGTTCCATGTGTTTGCCCAAAGGTTAAATGCCTTTGCGTAAACTGCTTCATCGTTTGCGACCATTCTTCCATTCAAGTAGTTTGCTACTTGTGGCGCTTCTGATGCTTCTACTGCTTCGACAGGTTTTGTCTCAGATGCAATAGGTGTCATCTCAACAGGAGTTGGCGCAGGGTGCGCTTCTTCCCAAGATGCGATAAGTGTTTCTAGTGTAGGAGTAGAAAGTTCATCGTGGCCGGACATTCCCAACTCAGATGCTTTAGTAACTAAAGTCATTCTTTCTTCTTCTGCTTTTGCGGCCACTTGAGCCTCGAACTCAGCGACACGGCTGTTAGCCAAAACTAACTCAGCCTGCATAGCCTCGATTTGTGCTTCATAATTTGTTTCTATGTTTTCTTCTTCGGTCATACTTTTCACCGTTGGTTGATTAACGTCAGCAATTGAATGACCTATAAAGGTTGGCTCACTTGCTATCATTTCTTCTTCGATTACTATTTTTTCAATAGATTCTACATTTGCTCGCTCATAAGCGGGTTTCACTACCAACGCTAAGTGGTCGAAAGTGAAATCTTCACCGAATACAAGTCCGTTTTCGTCTGCTGATACAGGAATACCCGAACCACCAATACTTACGCCGTACCCATCTTCTTTCCATAGACCGGATGCTAAACTTGGGAATAATTCTGTTTGAGTAACGTGTGCTACATATCTTACTTCGTAGCCATTATCTGTTTTGAAGAAAGAAGCGCCAACTATCCTACCGACGTTAGATTCTTCTATTCCTTCTTCGTTTCTTGTAAATCCTGCGCCATTTTCATTTGCTGCCGGATGATATAGTGTTAAGTCTGAATCTTTCATTTGTTGTGCAACACTTCTAGCACCTTCTTCGGTCAAAGACCAATTGTTTTTATTCATACCTTCGTGGAATGCTATGCCTCTTATTTCATAGACAGTTTTTCCTGTTTCTGCGATAAGTTTTGCTTCTATCTCTTCTAGTTTTAACTCTAAAGTAACTGCTACCTTGCGACATTCACCATCTATCATTTTTTCACCGTAGCCACATTCTGCCGCTTTTTTCTTATCGTCATCATAGTAACCTTCGACTTCAAACTCATGTCCTTCATGTGCTTTCATACATTCTTCTTTTGTATATCCTGCTTCTTGGCATCGTGTCATATATTCATCGTGTGATTCTGTATCGTTAGGTGTTGGTTCTGCTGCTTCGACTTCATCAGCCTTACTTTTAATAGGAATACAGTTAGGTACTTTACGGCCATTTTTCATTTTCATACCGTATTGTTCGTAGCCTTCTGTGCATGGGTCGTCTGCGTCTTTTGCTTCTGCATTTTCATCATTACAACCGCAACCGCATGGGCTACCATCTTCTGCTTCAACCTTTTTACCACCACGCCATTGTCTACAAGACCAATAACGAGCCTTCCATTTGGGGCCGGGGCTTTGACAATTATGCCTAGACCTAAACGCTTTTCTTCTAGCGGGGTCATCTCTTTTGATTTCCATGTTAGGGTCGCCAAATCTTACTATGACTACATTACCGCTACCATTTTTAGTATAAACTGCGAACTTTTTAGCACCGCCTTTTGTACGAAAAGGCTTATTGAGCGTAACGCTACGCCCTTGATACTCGGCAGCCGTAACATCTTCTTCATCCCATTCTTCGTATGCTACTACTTCGCCACTACAACCGCATCCACACGACATGATATGTTTCAGTTAAGGAATGTCTTATTAACCTACTCTTGACCTTCGGGGCATTCAAAACAATTACCTAGAGTACAAAAGCCGCACCAAATGCTACTATTCATTTTTTCGACTCCTTTGTTTTTCCGTTAGTAATTTGATATGCTTCCATATCTAAAGTGTGTTGTTTTTGCATTTTTTCCATTTCTAAGTCATGCTTCATCTTAAACTCTTCTAGTAGTCTTACGTGAGTCTTTTCAGCGTCGGTTGCTTGAACATCAGCAGAAAGTCTGTCGGGTAATACTGCAATTTTAGCACTTTCTTTACCTTTAAATAAATCTAAGACACTTGTTATAATCAAAAGTGCAGGCCCCCCTAGCAGACCAATTACTGTAAGTTGTGAATCTGAAATATCTCTTTGTTCTACGATACTAAAGTAAGATGCTGTTGCTGCTATAACAACCCACGCCATAACTACTCCCATGCCAAAAGTTAGCATTAGAGTCTCATTTGGATTAGTCATTTTCATCTGAGCCATGTTATTACCACCACCCCTATGTCTTATTAATACTTTGCTTAATATAATACCTAGTACACCACAAAAGAAATATATTAACCCTAAAATTAAACTATCAGTCAACAAGGTCGCTCGCACCATCCTGTGAGTTTTCTCTTGGTAAATCCCCTACTTGCTTTGGTGCTTCTGTCATTTTTCTTTCATCACCCTCTTTACCTATGGTTGGTAGGTTAAGCAAATCAAAAGATTGGTTTAGTGTAAGAAGTCCTGCATTGTAACCCATAACGGTTCTTTGCATTATATTTAGTGGCGTTTCGCTATCCATAGCCTCAAACTTAATTGTAGGCAAATCTTGTTTGCGGTAAGAGATACCTAACAAGTCTAAGTGCATCATAAACATTTTTGTTGCTGATTCACTCAAGATTCTGTGCATACGGCTGATTGCTTGAACAGCCCAAAGATTAGCGTTGAATGTTGCAGCAAAGGTAGAACCTTTCTCTTGACCTGCTGCTACTCTTGGTACTTGTAGTACAGCCGCTATGTCTGCGTTAATTGTGTCGAGGAAGCCTGTATTGTTTGGCAAACTGTTGCCTACATCTACGTGATGTAATTCTACGTAATGAGGAAGAACAGGTATTTGGTCGCCTCGCAGCCCCTCGAATAGAGTAATTACTTCATCCATAATATGTTGAAGTCTTTGTGCCTGTTCAGCAGGGTCTTGTATGTGTTCGATAGCAGATTTGTCAATTGTAATAAACTGCTTTGTCATTGAGTCCTCTAAAGAAACTCGATTGTTCATACTGTTATATTTCATGCGTATTGGTTGCTTTAGTGACGTAAATCTACTTGCGCCCCACACACCATACGTTCTGCGTAGTTTATTATCGGTAAACCAATTAGAACGATAATCTATCCTTATGTGTAGTATTTCATTTCTAGGAATAGCACGTTCATAAGAAGTAGCCTCTCTAAGCATATACGTCTTAGCCTCGATAACGGGGTTATCTTCATCAGCAACGAAGTAAGAACCTAGACCACCTCTTTCATCAACGATTGTTATTTGTTTTATCGGTAAACTTTGTATGTCTGTGATACCTACACCCTCTTTACCTACTATTTTGTTGATGTCATTACCGTAGACCATAAGACTTCGCATAGCATTTATCATAATGTCATCAAAGTCGAGAGTATCTTCTACTAACTCACGTATAGATTCTCTTATTTGTGAGTTTTTACCATTAGAGTAATTTATTTCATAGTTATTGGCCGTAAGAGATACCGCACGTACAGCACCGTTCAATTCGGGGTCTAACTTTAACATACTATCGTAAAGGTCAAACTCATTATCGTGGTTGCTGTCTTTTCTCAATCTTTCAGTATCACGTACAATATCGGGTACACCTGCTACTTGATTGAAAGGCTCAATCATCATACCTGCTCTTTGTATAATTGGATTAGGATTCTCTTTTTTGGTGTTACCACGAAATATATTCCACCTGCTACGCTCGGCCATATCATATCGAGGGTATAATTGACGTTTAATACTTCGTTTTTATTTTTTTTAATGTTTTTGTGATTTACTGAAAGAATAAAACGCTTTACTGCTCTATTTTTTTTTATTTTTTTATTTTTTTCTTTAATGTAGAGAAGTTAACTACGTTAACTAATAGAGGGTAAGGGGGTTTACCAAACATATTATAGAAGAAATAAAAATAATTACAGACAGCCTAGCAGTCTAGCGGTTTATTTATTTTGTAAAAGACCAAAACAATAGAAATTATTATGCTAATACTTATATATCCCTTCAATTTATCCTTGTTTATGCGAAGGGTGCATGGAGGCAAAGACCTCATCGAGAAGTTTGCGAAAGATAGAAGTTTTAGTAATATTAGTGAGTTTGCTGAGTTTCTACACGAAGTTGAACCAAAGCGTTCAAAGAATGCTTGGCGTTCTGCCATCCAAAGGTGGATGAAGGAAGGAAATAGCCCATTTAAGGATAAAGAAGAGTATCATAATGTTGTTAACAACCGAACAAAGGTATATCACGATGAAGCGGCAGATAAATACTTAGTAGTGATGGAAGCGATAGATGGATTCTATGTAGTGGAGGGTGAAAAACACCGAGCCATGAAAAAAGCATATTCTGAGGCGGGAGGTAACTTAACAATTGAAGAAATGGCTAGAGAGTTTGAAATGCCGCCTGCTTGGGTAAGTGAATACGTTAGAGTTAACAAATGGACTCACGGTATGCAACCATTTACGGATAAAGAGATAGAAGGTAACACCGTTGATGATTTGGTTGACGAAATACTAGCCATGCGTAAAATTGAGATTATTAAGAAGGCAGAAGGTAAAAGATGGAGACAAGTTGAGAAAGATGCTATGAAATATAACTACTTTAACGAGACAGTCAAAAAAGATTTCTTGGAAATAGCACAAAAGTGGAAACCTGCTTCCGTAAAGCGTACTAAGGCACAAAAAGAAGGTGATTTTGCCGTCGTACTTTCCCCAACTGACTTACATTTTGGTAAATATGGTTGGGTTGATGAAGTTGGACAAAGTTATGACTTAGAAGAGGCACGACATAGAGTTTTGACAAAGACCGAAGAGTTGTTGAAGAGACTACCTAGTAAGCCGGAAAGATTCTACGTTGGTGTGGGGTCTGATTGGTTTCATGTAGATAACGACGTTGGTACAACCACAAAGGGTACGGCACAAGATATGGCCGCTACGCCTGCACAAATATTGATGGAAGGTTGTGATTTGGCTAGACAACATATTGACCTTTTGAGGACTGTTTCTGATGTTGAGTTAATATTTATGGGTGGTAATCACGATAGACATACAAGTATTATGTTAATGATGTACCTTGACGCTTATTACAAAGATTGTGAGGATGTAAACGTAGTAGTTTCTCCCGAAATTAGACAATATGTTACATACGGTAATAATTTGATTGGATTTACTCACGGTGATGGTAAAGTTATGAATAAACTAAATGCTTTGATGGCTCACGAAGAAAGAAGTGCGTGGGGTAAAACATCTCACAAACTTTGGTTTCATGGACATCTACATCATCAACAAATGCGAGAAGCGGGTGGTTGTTTGATTATACAACTTCCTAGTCTTGCAGGTGAAGATAGATACCATAGTCGTAACGGATATGTTATGGCTAAAGCAGGGTTGTCTGCATATATTATAGATAAAGAAGAAGGGTTAATTGGTAGCCTGTTTGCGCCGGTGGTACATGAATGAGATGGACTTCTGCTAAGTGTTGGTCGTGTGGGTGGGAAGCCCCACGTATGCAAATGCACTTGGCGGTAGAAGGTATATGTCCTTACTGTGGAAAGAAAGACTTACATCCGAGGTGATATTATGGGTTTTATGCAAGATTTTTCTATGGAACGTAGTCGAAAAGACATTAAGTATTTCTACCAATGGTTAGGTTATACTTGGGGCGACCACATAGGAGAATGGATGGAAATGTACGGTGATAGAAAGGGTGCAGAAGTGCATCGTGTTTGTATTATTGCACCACGCGACCATAGTAAGTCTACTACTCTTAGGGTAAAACTATTACATCAATGTTTGTTTGAAAAGAAGGCAAATGGTAAACCTTTTACTTGTTGGTTGATTTCTGCGAGTAAAGATACTGCTATTAGAAGATTACAAGAGATTAGAGAGGACATGAAACAACATCCTCAGTTGTCTAGGTATCTCGACCCGAAGAGAGGTAATAAAACTGAAATGTACTTTACCAATGGGTCTTGGATAATGGCTACATCAGTAGGTTCAGCGATTCGTGGTGAACACCCTGCTTGTGTAGCATTTGACGATGTGTTAGTTGATTCTGATGAAATGAATCCTCACACTTTACAACAATGGTTTAGGAAGGCAATTTCCCCTATGCTTTCGCCCGGAAGTACGTTTTACGTGGTTGGTACGCCTATGTCTATGACTGATTTGTACCATACTGAAATGTTAAGTAAAAAGACTTGGAAAAGTGGTACTTGGGGCAGTATAGTAAACTATGATGAATGGAAATCTAGTGATGGGGATATTGAGCCTAAAGCACTTTGGCCGGAATACCGTAGTGTAAAGTTTTTGTTAGAACAGAAAGAAGCGATAGGAGACTTGGAGTTTTCGCAGGAATACCTGTGTAGGGTTGTTGACGATGACGCTTCGGTATATCCTAACAACCTAATTCGTAAGAATCTTATCATGGAACACACTATACAAACTGATAGGTTAGATAACAACAGATATATTATAGGATTTGACCCTGCACATGGTCTTGGTAAAGATTACAGCGTAATGATATGTCTTAGACAAGACGAACAAGGATTTATTCATTTTGTAAATATGTGGAGGCGTAACGATTTCCCACCGGATAAGCAAGCGGATATGTTAATCGAATGGTCTAAGAGATATGGTAACTGTGGAGTAGCAGTTGAGGATGTGGGTTTTCAACAGATGTACGAAAGTTTGCTTGCACAAAAAGGTGCGGTAGTGGATTATAGACCTAGTAAGGTAGGCAACAGGACTTTGAAGCAAGGACTTCTAAATAGACTTAGGGTTTGGTTTGAGAGAGAGATGATTGCATTTCCTTATGGTGATGATGAAACCCGTAGGATGGTTGAGATTATCCTAGAAGAATTAAGACTTCACGCTTGGCGTGATGGTGTAATAGTGGACTTAGGTGTTCACAACGATACAGTAATGGCTCTTGCACACGCAATAGACCAATTTACATATAAGATTCCCGATATGCCGGTAGTTATGAAAACTATGACGGGTGGACAATGGTTAGGTGGTAAAGCCAAAATCAATAGACCCTCTAATACAGGCATTGGTGGGAGAGTAATGGAGAGAAGAAGATTATGAGAACAGTATTTGGCCCAAAAAGTAAAAAGACATTATATTTAGACCGTTTGCAGGAGTTAGCAGACTCGGACTATTTCGACGAATGGAGAACTAACGAGGAAGTTATGTGGAAGGTAAACGAAGTTGTACCTGCCCGATGGACTCAATTGCATTCTTGCGGGGTGCATAAGTATATGCGTAAAATTAAACAAGCAGATTCAATGGAAGATAAATACAAAAAGGTCATGGGTAAGAGAGTACGCTATTGGCGCAAAAGGTTATAAATATTTTTTTTCAAAAAAATTGTAAAAAATTGTTCGTGGTGCTAGGCGGGTATAGGTACGTATATCGGTGTATTTTTGGAACTAAGTGTAGTAAACTACACTAGGTGTTATACACTACACTTGGTGTAAAAAACTCACCAAAAAAGAGCCAGGGAATGCTAGACCGGAAGCCTTATTAAGGGGTATGCTGACCGAGGCTTGAGGCTGCGGGGCAGTTTTGTGGGATTTGCGATAAAGGCAAAGACCTGCGGGAACGGCAAAGCGTTGAAAAATGCTTTGCTTACCAAGAGGGTTCAACTTTAGGTGTGATAGCACCTACTGAGTCGCTGGCTAAAAATATCAGCCCAAGACGAAAAAATGAAAAATGGCCGGAGTCAATCTAGTTATCTAAATTGATAATGACACGCCAAGAAGTAATAACCCTTTAATTAGGTAAGATGTAAGGAATCTCGGAACGCATCTATAAATAAGAAATTGAAAAGGGAGGTATATTTATTTCAGTTATAGAGATAACTATATCACATGACACGCCTCACGATTTTTTCAGAAACCTTGTTGTTTTGTACCCAACCGGTACATACAAGAGGCCGATTGAAAGTTCGGAAAGGCGTGACTCAAATTGGTTTGTCCTTGAGGTGACTTCGGAAACATTCGTAAAGCAATTTACGAGTAAGGAAGAAGATACTCCAAAGGTCAAATTAGTATGGTTCGCTAGGGAAAGGGATGCCGGTCTTATGAAAGATTGGCGTTCTGACCCTGTGAACTACACCCCTTAAGGGTGTCATGTGGTTGTAGTCACAAAGTCTTGTGGCCTTAGCACTAGAACATCGGGTAAGCCTAAGCGTAAAAGGGAAAGCACAGATTACACAAAGCCCACCCCTCTATATGGGGGGTGTGGCCTAATATCATTAATAGGATGGACATATAATGAATATGAGAGATGAATTAAAGATACTTATAATCACGGATGAATACGAGTATTCAGAATGGATTATTGACGCTAACTGTTAGAGTTAGCCGAGACGGAAATACGTAAAACTCTAGGGGGGCAGTAATGCCTCCCTAGTAGTAATAATAAAAGGAAGTTAATAATATGAAGAATGGTAACATAATTCGCTGTATCTTATGCAATCATTTCATCAGACCTAACATGGGTTGGACATTAGGTAATAATGCTCAGCCTTTAGCACAAGGCCGATGTTGTGATGAATGCAATAAGTTAGTTATTGAAGCGAGACTACTTAGAATTGTCTTTGAGTAAATAATTAATGAGACGGACTAACATAAAATTGTGGGGGGGTAGTGCTGCAACACTACCGCCTCACTCTTAACTTAACAAGATAAATAATTATAATAAAGGAGATGATAATTAATGAATGAAATAATTTCTGATATGAGAACAATGGTAAAAGAAAACCCATTAAACTACCCTAACGTAAGTCAGTTTACTGATGCTATGTGGGAATCCCCCTTCATGCAAACATACGGTGAAGAAGGACAAAAGTTTGAGAATGGTGAAGAAATACTTACTGTTAACGGTACTAGTACCGGCCAAGCAGTATGGAATCTGATGTGTTCTAAGAGAGATTTAGCACTATGGACTAGAGGTATTAAGCCTCATAGGCATTGGAAAGTTTCTGATGCTAAGTGGTACTTTGGTATCAAAGGAAATAGAGATAAATTGCTCAGTCAGATAACACTTATACATGATGTAATCGTAAATGGTAAAGCATAAATGAATAAGTAATAACATAAAATGGTGATGACCCTAACCAATCGTAAACCCCTCATGGGATGTCGGCAGGCATCTCATGGGGCGGCCACCTTTTTATTTGTTTTATATTTTAAGTAGCGCCCCTATCCTAAAAAGAAAAAGCCGGTTGAAATCCAAATCCAA
>UEXN01000807.1_pt1 | contig 21504 bp, 31 predicted proteins | sample 1796711 | NCBI WGS metagenome assembly UEXN01 (sample SAMEA4772470, study PRJEB27181) | metagenome | reverse complement strand
TTCACCTTCATCATCACCATCTTTTTGTATGGTTTGCCCCTCATCAGTGGTTTCAGTATTAGATGGTTCTGTAGTGTCTGAAGACTCAACCTTTTCTGTAGTGCCTTGAGCAGTTGCATTTTGATTTGCATCAGCAATTTTTTCTTGCTGTGAATACTCATAAATTTTTTGACAAACAACAATGACTTCATCAAAAGTCTCACAGTTCTCTACCTCACAAACCAGCTCACGTTCTACTTTATTAAAAGGCATAACCGAAAAGGCACCAATCTTACAGTGAAGATTAATACGATCGATAAAAGAAATGTTTTCTAGTCCTTCATCCTTAATATCAAAGAAGTCATCGTTATCAAGTTCTTGATAACCTTTGAAGAAAGTTTTAGTAAGTCCAGGATACTTTCTTTTCATAAGTTTTTCAATGCGACAATCTTCAACCACATTGACATAATCTTTAGGCACCTTTGCAACCTCCGCCCAGTCGATGTTAGGGGTATAGAGGGCATGACCTACCTCGTGCCCTACAAGGAGGTCGTAGACGCTGCTAGAGGCGTTCCAGAGGGGCAGTGTGAGGACACGGGTGTCTACGTTGAAAGATGCAGTAGAGACCTTACGATGCTCAACCACCAGGTTCTCGGTGGCTAGCAGGCGAGCGAGGTTACCTTTGATTTCTGCGGTGTTCATCGGGTCTCTTGCGTTGATGCATATATTATATACAAAAAAAGAGGGTCCGAAGACCCTCCCTATGCCGCTTCGGAAAGTGTCTCCTGCATGATGCTGAAGTTCTTTTCTTTAATTGCGGTGAGTGTTCGGTCGAACTTTCCTTCCAAACTCTCCTTATGACTGATGACAAAGACGTTTGTGTTGTCATCAAAGTTGCGTAGTATCCACCCAAGTTCTCCTGTACCATTGTTATCAAGAGATCCATCAAAGATCTCATCCAGGATCAAGATGTTAGTATCAACAGAATTCTTAAGTTTAGCAATAGAACGCCAAGTAAGCAGCAGAGCGATATCAATACGAGCTTTCTCTCCTTCCGAGAAAGACTCGTAGGAAAAGATATCCCTGAACCTTGACTTGATGGTTTCTTCAAAACTTTCATTTAGTGCGAAGTTAATGTAGAAGTCCATGTTCTGAAGATACTGATTGATGAGTTTATTCATCACTGGCAGATACCTTTTAATGATTCTGGTTTTGATACCATTATCTTTAAGTAGTTGTGCAGCTGCAAGTAAAGTGTTTCGTTCTTTCTTGACAACAGCAATCTGTTTTTTCAGATCGTCATGTTCCTTCTCTAGATATTTTAACTTCTCATACTCTTCAGACTTATCATCCTTGGAATTTTGTAATGTTTCTACATCCAAAAAGAGCTGCTTGACGTTCTTATGGATACGATTAACAGTAGCATTATACCCAGCAATCTGCTGTTGAATGCCATTCATCTCTTGATTTTTTGCAGTGTGCTGCTGGTCTCTTGCCTGTTCGTCTTCAATGTTAGAATGAATCTCTTCGATTGCCGAGACAAGTTCTTTATACTTTGAGGTAATCTCACTAGTCTTTTGTTCTTTCAACTCATGTGTGATTGACTGACTACACGTAGGACATGTATCATTCTTTGCAAAAAACTCATGCTGTTTCTTATAACTAGAAAACTTGTTTGTTAGTTTTCCTTTCAAGTTATTTAAAGTTATCAATTTTTTATTTGCTGCTGAAAGACTTTTCATATCTTCACAAAGTCTTTCAGATTCTTCACATAGTGTAGCTACAGATCGTTGACAGGTTTCTTCTTCCACCAACAACTCTTCAATACGTGATTGTTTCTCTTTGATATTTGCTTCGTCACGAGTAGACAATTGTTCAATCATCTGACGTTGCATAGAAATCTTTTGCTCCGCCATGTCAACACTGTAGTCAACATCACGCATCTCTTCGTTAGAAGTTTTCATCTTATCTTTCAGTGCTGTGTTCATCACAGAAAAGATCTGAATGTCCAAGATGTCTTCAATAATTTCTCTACGTTGTGCTAGAGGCAATCTCATAAACGGAACGAACGTAGACGAGCCTAGCACAACAATTTGTGTGAAGGACTTATAGTTCATCTTCAGAATCGTTTGCTCCAGATGTTTCTGATAGTCAGAGACATTACTGGATTGATCTAGCATAGCTCCATTTTGCCAGATCTCAAACACACCTGGTTTGATGCCACGTTTAACAAGAAATTTATTTGGTCCTGTAGTAAATTCAATCTCAACCAGACAATCTTTTTCGTTGACACTGTTAACCAGCATTGGTTTGTTGACCTTACGAAAAGGTTTGCCAAACAAAGAAAAGGTAAGAGCATCCAAAATGGTACTCTTACCAGCTCCGTTAGTACCAATAATAAGGTTAGTCTTACTAGCGGTCAGATCGACTTCAGTATATGTGTTGCCAGTAGAAAGAAAATTCTTCCAGCGAACTTTTTCAAACGTAATCATGTTAAGTCGTCAGGTGGTATGATGAAGTCGTCTATAGTGATTATAGCATATCTTTGCTCTCGCTGCTCGCAAGCAAAAACAATTAGTTGTTTTTCAATCTGAATCATCTGCAATTCCAGTGGAGACTCCGAACTAGATAGTTGTTCGGCATATCGTTCACAGTCATCTCTATCATCAAAGATAGGAATGACATGATCTCCTGTGTCTTTATCTACAACAGAGAAAACTCCTTCTGGCAAGTCTTTGAGAGTTAAGATGAAAGACATCAAACCATTTCACAGCTCTCAATATATAGCGATCTCATAAGTTTCTTGAGGTCAGATTTCTCTACGGACATTTCTACCTCATCGATATACTCGTTAAGTAATGTCAGTGTGTCTTTGACTTCTAGATCAGGTTCTTCTACATTATCTTCATCAACTAAAGTCTCTACAATTTTGATGTCATGAGCGCCAGAGTTATACAACTGGTCAATCATTTTTTCAAATTTGTAATAGTCATGCCTCTCTTCAACAATGACTTTAATAAAAGTATCTTTGAACTGGGTGTAGTCTAGAACCATGTCCTTATCTACATCGTTATAGTAGATCTTTTTAAAGATGTCATAAGGATTCTTCACCATACGCAGTTTATTAGATGCTGGTTCATACAGATGAAACCCTCTGATGTCAGCATAATCATTCCAGAACATCTGGTAAGGATTACCGAGGTATGTGATATTACCTCTGCTTGACTTGTGATGGAAATGTCCTGAATAGACCTGCTTAAAATTCTTATAGACCTTGGGGTCCATGCCATGCTCCATCTTCATGCCTGGGGTCATTTCAAACCCGTCAAGCTCAAGATGACCCATGACTATTTCTGCATCTGTATTTTTGAGATGCTCCATTGTCGCTTCTTCGTTCTCCCTATTGATCCAAGGGACAAAACAAATTTTCGTACCCTCAATAGTAACAGTACAAGTCTCATCGTAGACACGAATATTATCATAGTCACCTAGCAGCAGATCAGGAGAGTTGATAGAGTTTGTATTCTTGTAGTAGACACAGTGATTACCAAGAATAGTATGCACTGTGATACCCATATCACTTAAGCGATCAAAGTAACACGCACGGATTCTATTCCAGACATTGAAGTCAATGCCTTTACGGTTATCAAATGTATCGCCAAGGTCAATGATCTCTGTGATACCTTTCTTCTCTAACGTAGGAAAGAAAACATCATCATAAAACTTAAGGAAGTAATTCCAAAATACCAGAGAACCTTTACGACCATCTAAATGCTGATCTGTAATAAGTGCTACTGTCATCTGTTCATTCTTGTCTCAATGTTTTCTTTAATACTACCCATGTCAGAGTAAGAGGCATTCATACCAGCCATGTCTCCGTCATATGTGTCAGTATGCATGATCTCTTGGTGACCAGACTTCTCTAGGATCTTACTCTTGATCTCTAGCTGACGCTTCTCTTTCTGAATACGACGAAGGAAAGCATAATAGATAATTTGAGTGAAGTAAGCAAACGGGTTAGAAGACTTCTCTGGATTAAAGTTGTCAATGTACTGCAGGCAGTTCTCAATGCCGTCACAGATCATGTCCTCACGGAACATATAGTTGACAAAGTTAGGTTTGTATGATAGGTGTGTAGCGATCTTAAGGAAACACTCACCAACATAGTTAGGGACAATAGGTCTACTGTCTCCAGCATCTTTTGCTCTATTCACACGGAACTTATAGGCAACAAGGGCTTCCAAAAACTCTTTGTTATTTACATAGTATTCCGTTTTTGGCTTTCTTACCATAATATTCTGTTTGCTTTATACAGTATACTACAATTTTGTCATGATGTCAAGTCAGTAGTTTTCCACAGGGGCTTGACAAATACACCTAACACCTATAGAATAACTCTGTTAAGGGTTACAGAGACATACTAGCTTCTATTAAATAGATCTTCTAATTTACTTTTTTGATCTGTTACTGATCCTAGATACCCCATTTCTTTTGACATCTTATCTGTAGGTGAATCATCATCTTCTCTAGATAAATGATTGGTATAGAATCCTTTTATCTTCTTATCCATTTCAGTAATGGTTACTACTTGTTCCATCTTTAGAACGTATAGTTCTTCATAAGAAGACATCACCCAGTCACTTAATGAGAATCCTTCCACAAGCCTACCACTTTTCTTTTGAGTGGCACGAATAACCAACAAGGGTTTTTCCACAAGTAAACATTCTTCTTCAGTCAAGTAACATACTTTAGCAAGTAGTTCCTCATTTGATGTTAGCTTTAACGTTGCATAAAATTCTTCTTCCATTCTTTACCTTAAGTCTATGTTTATAGTTTCGTACTTAAAGTTCTCTTCTTGATATATTGCAATCCTTTCAATAAGATGTTTTAAAGTATAGTTATAGTTACGCCCAGAGATATCATCAGCGATATCATACAAGGTAGCAATATCTTTTCCATCTCCTTTACGTAGAACTCTACCAATAGATTGTAGGTTTCTAACTCTGGATTTGGAGGGAGAAGCAAATACGATGTTGTGTAATTTTTTAATATTAATCCCTGTGGAAAACGTACCGTAAGATGCGATAATGACAGCGTTAGATTCGCATTCTGTGATTGCTCTTACTTGTTCTCTATCTTCGGTATCAGTACCACCGTGAACGAAAAATACAGATCTGTCTTTACTGATGTAATTATTTATTAACTCATACAAAGGTTCACCATGTTTTTCCACATAGTTAAACAAAACTAATGTGTTGCCTTCTATGTCGTTAACAATATTTTTAATTAAGTTGTTTCGCTTTTCATGTGTTACAATGTACTCCATCTCCTCATGGAAGTCAGCAAAGTATTTGTAGTCATGCTTACAGACTAGGATTTTAATTCGCAAGCTGGAAAGGAACCCTTTCTTAATGAGAGTATCTGTTTTCGTAACCTGTTCACATGCACCAAACAAACCTTCCAATACCCACTTATGAGTCTTGCTACCGTCAAGTGTACCCGTGAACCCAAAACGATACTTTGCGTTGTGGAGTTTGGTGAGGATACCTGTGAGGGACTTCGCCTTAAATAGGTGTGCTTCATCTCCGATAACACAATCAATGTCATCAAAGTATCTTTTCGGAAACTTGTAGATTGACTGCCATGTTGAGATGACAACTGGTTTGTCAGTATTCTTATCTTTGCCTGAATATATGGTGTGACAGAACTCATCTGCATTCCATCCATAGTCTTTGAAATCCTTTATCATTTGTTCTACCAAAGAAGTCGTAGGTACGATCAGTAGAATCTTTTTTTCTGACGCTACGTAGTAGCGAACGATAGAATAAATCATAAGGGATTTGCCAGATCCTGTTGGAGACAGGAACAAACCTCTGTTATTTTTGAGAGCCTTATACACAGTCATGTACTGGTAGTCTCTTGGTTTGTACTTACAGATATGTTTCATCCAATCTGCAACAGCAGGTGGAGAAACGAAATCGTTACTTACCTCTACTTCCCCGTACCAATCATTGTTCTCGAATTTAATACCATACTCTCTTTCTCTACACCACTCTTTCAAGTGAGGTAGGAGACCATGATACAGTTCACCTGTACCAGGAGAATACAGATGGATCATACCATCCCAATATCTAAATCTTGGTTGGCGTTTTAGAAACTTTGCCTCTGGCAATTCAAAAGAAAAGTAGTCTGCCAACTCACGATGGACGTGAGGCTCTGATGAGATCTGTAGATAGACCTCATTCTTTTTCTTGACAACTAGATGTGACATTAGTTTCCATTAATAAATTTTTCCCATTCAATAGCACTCTTGATCTGGAACCCACGGTTAGAAACTTGTTTCATGACATGATCGAGAAAGTAAAGCATCTGATCAATGTACTTGACTTTTGCTTCTGTGTTAATAAGTTCATCATCTGACTCCAGATAGACTTTCATCTTCTCTGATGTTTTGATGTGAGTACCAAAAGGTTTTTCGGCGTATGTTTTAGCGTCAGCTTCACCGCCATAATATTCTCTCTTATCTCTTAAGAGTTTACGATGTTCAAACTCTAATGAGGTTTTAATTTGAGAAAGATCTGTGTAATGATTCAGATACTTATTGTGCTGGAAAGGAATCTCCAACGCAAGTCGTGCTAGATCTTCGGAGTATTGTTTGTTCTTAAATTGAAAATCAATTTGTGTATCTTTGGTCCACTCTTCCTTAATTTTTTGGAAGCGTTGATGTAATGAACTGAAATTCATAGAGGTTGTAATCCTAAATCACATACTGTATAACGTGTGTATTTGAAAGTAACGTTAGCTGTAAAGAACTCAACTTCTCCCACTGAAAAATCAAATGGAATACTAGTGAGTTGCACTGGCATTAATCTTTCAAACCTTACACTAAATTTTGGATTGAAGTTAGACGTTAATATCTGTAAGATACCATCGGAATATCCTTCTCCTTCTCCATCAAATGATTCTCCATTACCATTGTCTCTGATCCAGTTCCATACTGTCATGTAGTTGGATAGATCTTCGTCAACAATAAAACGAACCGTTAGATCACCGTATTCTACACCACCACCAGGAATAATGGGTACACCTCTAAACGGTGTTGCCACTTCAATGGTTGGCATAGAAACTTCTGGAATGCTTGCTGATTGACAAAAGAAATCAACACCACCAAATCTTTCCAGGGTAAATTTAAACCCTGTAGGTGTTAAGAAATTTCTATTTTGTGGTAATTTTTTGTACCAATCAGCAGACATGTCAGCGTCCCAAGCACTACTATTTAGCAGTCATTGAAGACTGTACCTACGGTAGAACCTAGACTGGACCCTGCTTTTTGACCGAGGAGTAGAGCCCATCCACCAGCCAACCAGCCTACGTATGGAATACTCATAGCAGCAGGAACAGCAACACCAGCAGCGATAGCACTACCTGCCATTGCACCCTGTGACCGTGCGCCAGCGTCCGCCACTAAACACTCTTCTTCTCGGGCAGTTAACTTTCCCTCGCCGTCTACAGCGCCTCCTACCCCCATATTACGGGTGCCTTCCATAGTGAATTGATCACGACGGAACTCGCGGCGCATTTCAACTTGCTGACCACCAAAAAATCCTTTCTTACTTTTATTGAGGTCTAATGCTTTTTGTGACTCTAGAACTTTAGGATCGTTTGCACGATACTCAATCTCATATCCATCCTTACCAGCTTTAATTCTGTATGATGAATAATCTCCACGAGGAATGTTGATCGTAGGTACGAGTGGAACTTTTGGTTCTTCTGGTCTATGGATTACGTAACCTAACAGACCAATATGTGCCAAGGCAAAGAGTCCACCTAGTGTCAACGCAATAGTTTTGACTGGTGACTTGCTTGGTGCCTGCTGGATGACAGGCTCGGTTTTAATTTTTTCTTTTTGTGCTGCTGCTTGTTCTCTTTTCGCAGCTGCCTCATCTAGGGATGGCATAATAACCCCATGGTATAGTCTTTAATTATTTAGACAAAAAAAGACCCCCCATTGCTGGGAGGTCTGTAAGAAACCTGGGTGATGAATCACATGAGGTTGATAACTTGTACTCTTCTGTAGTACATGTTGGCGTTTGCCGAGAGGGTTTCGCCATCGGGGGTGCCGTTGTATGCACCGTTGGTGGTGACGAAGGGGTTGCTGACCATGCCGTAACGAGTCTTGAAACCAATTTTTGGTTGGAAGGTGTCAGGGTCGATCGAGCGAACCATTTGGAGGGGAACGTAAGGACAGTAGAATAGTCCTGCGTCATAAGGTGATGTACCTTTGTATCCGATGACGTAGTAGTGCTTGTCGGAAAGGTTAGCAGCATAAGGATCGACGTAGACCTTGATGCGACCGTTGATTGTACCAACCGAAAGGTTGCCAGTGTCATCAACATCACCGATGGAAGGACCACCAGCACCAGTTAGACCACTGCTGTAGTCAAGAACGCCTGCCATTGCGAGTGCCGAAGCAACATCAGCAGAACAGATCAAGAAGTTGCCCTTTCCTCTACGAGTCTCTTGTGCGATTGCGTTGGCATCGCGCTCGATTTGGAAGAGAAGACCCTTGAATTTCTCAACAGACCATCTGCCGTTGGAGTCAACGTCTAGGTCAAAGATACCTGCGTTAGCAACGTTGTTTTGAGCACCAACTTTAGCAACGCTATAGACGGTACGAACAACCTCACGGTTGATTTCTGCAAGGACTTCACTGGACAAGATGTTAGCAAGTTCTTGCTCTGCATCTAGACCATGAATAGCCTTGAGGTCTTGTGCTAGTTCCAAGGTGTACTCTGCTTTGAGAGCTCTGGACTTTGCAGTCACAGAAGTCTTCTCAATGCTGAATGACATCTCACGGAACAGACGGGAAGCTTCGCCCATCTTCTCCAAGTTCTCACGGCTCATGCCACGACCTACTTCGTAGGTTCCAGGTGAGGAGTCGTTAAGGAGTGCAGGGTTGTTGCCTTCGGAATCGCCACCAACACCAGCGCCAGTTCTAGGTGTATAAGCACCTGCTGTAGCGTCGTGTGCTGTGGAGAATGCACTGTCAGGCTCGTTGAACAAGGCTTCTTCGCCGCCTTGGTTCTCGTAGCGTGAGCGCATTGCGAAGATTAGTCCAGTAGGACCGCTCATTGGTTGGACGCCACAAACGTCATATGCCATTAGGTTAGGCATTGCACGACGGACGAGGCTGATCAGTACAGGGTCGAAACCTGCAAGACCAGCGGTGTTAGCGTTGCCGAGGGCGCTGCCAGAAGGAGAAACAGTACCAGCACCTAGGCTGTTAACTGCAACTTCGTTTAGCATACCGCGCTCTTCGCGCATAAATCTTTCTTGGTTCTCCAGGAGGACGGAGGTGACAGCTTTCTTGTAACGGTTATCGATAGGCGAGGAGCCTTCGTGACCAAGAACAGGTGCCCACTTTTCCTGAAGATGTTCTGCGTTAAACATTTTCTTTATTGGATTAGGGAGTTAAATTATTATGAGTTCCAGCGACTGATAGCGTTGAGGTATGCCGCCATTGCTGGGGTTACTTCTCCGCCTTCAACTGGTGCTTCATCAGTAGCTTCTACTGCAGGTGTAGCAGGGTTTGCTGGGAAGTATGATTCACGGAGGGTCTTAACCTTCTCTGCAAACTTCTCTTCCGACTCAAACTCTACGCCTTCTGCTAGAGATGCCAACTTGTCTTTTTGTGTGTCTACAAGACCTTCTGAAACAATATTCAGAATTACAGTCTTTGCAGATTCATCTAGACGACCTTGAAGTTTCACGTTGCGCTCAATCTGTTCGTTGAGGCTGTCTTCCATCTTACGAATATCTTCGGACATTCCTTCGACGACATCAACTTTGTCGTCAGGAATATTAATATAATGCTCTTGGAAGAGATTCTTGAGTCCAGCGATGAAGTCTTCAGTAATTTCGTTACGAATACCACGATCGATGGATACTTGGTTCTCTTCCAACCAAGTTTGAATAGCGTACTTGATAGTACCACCTACTTCTTCTGCAAGTTCACCTTTAACAGATGCAACTCGCTCGGAAAGGCTAGTCTCAAACTGCTCTTCGAGTTTTGCCCACTCTTCAGATAGTTTGGATTTGACTGCTGCTTCAAAAATTGTTGTTGCTTTTTCTTTGAACTCTTCAGTGAGTTCTGTTCCTTCGGTGAGTGCTGCAACATCTGCACTCATGTCAAGGGATTCAAAGGAAGGCTTGATGGGATATGTTACATCAGGACCAGTGCTGGTTGCATATGCTACATCAGCACCAACGGTAACAGTCTTGCCCTGGTCGCCAGCATCGTTGATGCTAGAGGTCTGTGCAGTACCATCGCTCTGTGCGCCTTTGGCACCAACAGGAGCAGATGCTTTAGCACCAGGATTATCCTCGCCCTCATCGTTTCCGTCTGGACGTGGACCACCGTTATCGGTGACTGACTGTTGAGCTCCGTAACCGTTAACAGCGTCAGTGCCTACAGTAGCCTTGCCTTCGCCAGCTCCAGCTTTGGAGTTGACTTCGGTCTTGGACTGACTAGACGCTTCGTAACCGCCACCACCAGGAATAACTGCTGCAGATACTGTTGGCATTGGATCGCCAGCTTCAACAACTAGACCTGATTCAGTTACAAACTCCTCAAATTTTTCCTTTAACATATCTGACATGTGAGTTTCCCCTTGAATTTCTATAGCTATTTCTATGATTATTTATTAAGTTAGAGATTTGACAGGAAGTGTTCAAAGACTTTCAGAGTCCTTGCTTCCAAATCTTTCTTGGATGATTCACTAATGTATCCCTGGTATTTAGCAACTGTTTTCTCTTTTAGGAGACCGTTGTCCCATACCCACTCCTTTCCTTCCATGATGCCGTTTACAAATGCATCAGGGGCAGAAGGATCTGCTACGATATCAGCAGCAGTCGCAAGCATAAAGTCATCCATAACATAGTTAGCGTCTTCACGCTTATCAATGCTACCCATGCCGCGAGAAGAAACACCAAGTTTCACACCCTCACCAAGGAGAGATTTGGCAATGTTGCCCATTGGTGTGTCAAGAATTCTTGCCTTACCCACGAAGTTATTACCTTCAGCCTTGAGTGTTGTGATCCTGTGGGATACACGATCAAGGTTTACAGTAGGACCATCGGGGTGACCTAATTCTCCTAGCGCACGACCTTTCGATACGTACTCTTCATTATAACGACCTACTTCTTTTTCCAGAACAGAAAATGGATATACTCTTCCGTTACGGTTTCTTACTTCCGATTGGAGGAATACACCCTCAATGTAGAGACACTTTTGACCGTCTTTTTCTTCGGTCAAAAGTTTGACCTCCTCAATGTTTTCTGTAATGAGTTTCATTCTTCTGGAGTATCTGTAGGTTCATCAAAGTAGCTAGATGCTACACTTTGCTTGTACTGATCAATAACGTCTTGTGCTTTGCCGTATAGATAATCGTTAATCTTATCTAACGCATCGCCGCGCTTCTTGTCAGCAATCAAATCAACAATGTCAACGAGTTCAGACTCTAATGGTGTGTCCATATTATAATCAAGAGTTATATTTTATTTATCAGCTTTAGGTTTTGTAGGCGCAGGAGCAGGTTTTAACTTCTCCATTTCCTTTGCCTTGTCTAGTTCTCTAGTAGCATCGTCTTCCGCAGACTGTGCATCTAGTTCAGGTTTGAAAGCATCGTTTTGACGATCCATCATATCCATAGATGTAACATCAACAGGGTCAATTACCATACCACTGTCAATATCAACACGCATCTGCTTATCGATTTCTTTGTATTCCTTCTCGGTCTGCATGAGAACCTGACGACGGATGTATTCTGTGGAGAAATACTTACCAACGAAAGGATCCATTTGTGTGACGAGAGTGATGCGTTGCATCATCATCTCCTGTTTCTTCAACTCATTGAAGTGATTGTCAAACAGGAAGTCATACTGAATATGCTCTTCCATGTCCTCCCAATCTTCAGGAGCGATAACGCCCTTGAGAATCAGTTGAGTCTTAAGAATGTCATGGAACAAACGAGAGAAACGTTTGCGGAGACGACCAATAAACTTACTAAACTTCAGTTCATCGCGTAGAATCTCTGTAGACTTACCAAGGTTGAATGCTTTGTTGTCGTCAGTGAGACGAGAGGGTGGGAGATTCAGAGAGTTGTATAGTTTCTTTCTGAAATACTCAACGTCCTTGAGTTCACCTAGGTTCTGACCACCAGGTAGAGTTGTGATTTCTGTACCACGACCACCTTCACGACGGGGCAACCAGAAATCCTCAAGCATACTCATATGCTTCTTGTCGTCACGAATCTCGCCAGTGCTAGCATCGTATACAAGCTTGTTACGATAACGTGCCATGACATCACGTAGGTACTGTTCCGCTTTTACTTTGGGAAGATTACCAACGTCAATGTAAAAGATTCTACGTTCTGGTGCTCTTGATAGTCTGTAGATAACTAGACTATCTTCAATCATGCGTAGTTGATTGAGAGACTTGATTGCTTTATGCAAGAAGGACAGACTGTACTTCTTGTTAAGATCCATAACGCCAGAGTTTACTGTGGCGATAGAGTCTGAAGCAATCTTGATTCCATTATTGGTTGAGAAATCTGATGCACTATTGTGTGGCATCGTCATCGAACCAGAGAAACCCTTTGGCTGATAAATGTAATACTCTACGTAGTCGCCCCAATCATACTGCAATGCAGTACCTTTGACTGCTTGAGGATTTGCTGCTACTTCTGGATTAACAATCTTTTGACGAACTTTACGAATCTTGACTGCATCAATGTTTCGTAGTTCTAAAATTCCTTGCTTTGGGTTTTCAAGATCAATGACCTTGTGGTAATATACCCTACCATCCACATACCAATTACGAATAATCTGGTGAGCGTTCTTGTCAAAGTTCAACATCTTCATGATGTGATCAAACTCATCACGGATCTTTTTCTTGACCCCTGAACCCATACCTAAATTTGACAACTCAATTTCAACGGGTGCATCGTCAGCATCACTGACAACAAACTCGTTTACAATTTCATCGATTGCGGTGTCTACCTCTGGGTGTAGCGACATGTCTCTATATCGCTTGAGTAGTTCATACTCATTCTTGGAGACGCCTTCAACATCTACATATGTACCAAAATAGCCACCTGCTACGGTGGCTACACTGTCATCACTATTAGGGGGAACAGGGGATTGTCCCTTATTCCCCCCGCCGTCTTTGATTAAAAAACCAAATAGTTGACTCATAATTAATCGATCTGATTACCTGATAATACTATTTATCAGGTCAGAAAATCATGCTGTTAGGTTCTTATCATCAGTATCCACGGTCCAGTAAGAATACTGGAACTCAACTGTGAACTCTTCAATTTGATCGTTGCTGTCATAAGCAAGATCAATCTGGGAGATGCTAGTTGGGAATGCGTGACGCAAAGTATACTGGCGAAGAATAGTATTACCCTTGCCAGTATCTGCAGCTTCTGTAGCATCCTTACGGAGTTGCTTGACGATGATTGGTTGCATGTAACCATCAGCCTCACTTGGTTGGAAGAGAGGTGCAGTATTAGACTCGTGAGAGTTCATCGAAGCCAACCAAGACTCAAACTTACTACGAATCTTCATTTCCTTATCATTGAAGAAGGTTGCAGACCAGGTGTCGAATGTACGATCACCAACGATCTTGACAGTTCTTCCTCTAAAAGGAACCTCAATCACTCCCAAGTTGGATGCTGGGAGTGCTGTGGATTTGCAAAGTAAATTTACGTCATCATCTTCCTGTCCGCCTGGGAAAGGAATCTGAACGTAGAACATATTGGGCTTGACGCCCTCACCAATACGTTGAATAAAAGAATTAATACCAGCCATTGTTTTTGCCTCTATGGATATTTGATCAGGAACCGACTACTTCAGCGAACGAGACGCCAGTCTTCGTTGCGGTGAATGTAACTGTGATGTAGTTAATAGAGCGAGTTGGTTTCAGGAATAGTTCTGCAACAAACTCGTTACGATCAATTACGTCAGGGGTGTTATTGGACTCATCACATACCACGAGGAAATCAGTTACGCCACGACGTGCCTGAACTTCTGCCATGTAGCTGCTTGCAGCTGCTAGGAATGAAGAACGAGTTGTCGCATCGTTTTGCTCAAATAGAACTGTCTTGGCGAGATCTCCAACTCTCTTCTCAACATTGAGGAAGAGGCGACGAACGTTGATACGGTCGAAGGAAGAAGGAGACGCAAGTGCAGTCTTGTCGCCAAACAGGGTGACGCCGCTACCAGGGAATACAACAACGGGGTTGATTCTGGACTGATAGAGTTCGTCTCTGTCTGCCTTGCTTGGGTTGTATGCTAGTTTAATAGCATTACGTAGGGAACCTCTGTTGACACCAGCAGGGGAATACCAGTCATCGAGGAGGCTACTAGTAGCAACACATAGACCAGCGATATCGCCATTGCAAGGAATGTAGCGATACTTGTCATTGAAGCGATCGTAGAAATACTTGTAACCGCTATCAAATACGGCGTATGACGTGGAAGTCATGCCGTTAAAGAAGTTGAGAGTGTTCTCTCTTTGCTGGATCGCAGTTAGTGCGCCAGCAGTTCCAACTTGGTTGCCTTTGTGTGGAGAAACGAATGCGATGCAATCCTTTCTTGCTGCTGCGATACTGATAACCTTATTTGCTTTCGCTTTGGTGTCAGTTTCGGTAGCGAGCGAACCACCCATGAGAACAAAGTTCAAGGTAGGAACTAGTTCGGTATCAGAGAACTCGTCAAATGCTGCTTCAATTTCAGCAGGGGTGTATGCATAGTCGTCAACACCACCTTGAAGGTCCCATGCTTTTGCACCAACTAGGAGCAACTTACCAGCAGAAGATGCAGCAGGTTGATCTAGTGAAGTACCACCACCAGCAGATGCAGGTTGTGTTCCAGCAGGAATTACTGTGCCGTTGAAGAAGAAGGTTGATTGCTGTTCGATTACATCTCTGTAGAAGTTAGCAGCGCCTTCAGTGTTTCTACCGTCAGACAGTTTGGAAACAAACAGAACTCTTTCTAGTACAGTATCTTTTGCTCCAGAAATTGATCCATCAGAATCAATAACTGCGAAGTGCATTTCGTCAAAAGAAACACCTCTTTCAGAAGCGAACTGGGAAGTACCAGGACGAGGACCGATAGCACCAAGTGTTAGACTTGTGCCAGGGATTAGAGTGTTGGTGTACCAATCTTTGACTGTAGTGATTGTGATTGCAGTATCAGTTACGGCTGCAATATCGACGGTTGCATCTGCGCCACCGCCAGCAATTGTGATTGTATCGCCACTAACGTATCCAGATCCACCTGCTGCTACGGCAACGCTAGTAACGCCACCGCGTACAGTAGCGATAGAACCGCCACCGTCGTTACCACCACCAGCAACGGTGATCGTGTCTCCTACTGCATAACCAGTACCTGCGGCATTGATTGCGAGAGAAACGATAGAACCGCCAGAAGCTGTGATGTCAACAGTAAGTCCAGTACCAGTACCATTAGTTGTGGTTGCTTGAGCAGTTGCTGTAACGTAGGAAGAACCACCAGCACCACCATTTAGTGTTAGAGGAATACCTGCAGAAACTGTGAGGTCTAGAGTAAGTCCAGTACCAGATCCACCAGATGTTGCAACAGCAGTTGCGGTCTCGTAAAGAGTACCACCAGCGGTGACTGCAGTAAGACCTGAAACAACACCAGTATCAGGTGTGTCGATGCTATCAGCAGTTGTTAGTCTGGTATTAGGATCATCCAGAATTAGTGAAGCCGTAAGTGTTCCAGCATCCCATCCGTATACGACTGCTTTCTTACCACCAGTGAACGTGACTGTATCACCAACAGAGAGTCCTGCAGGTGCTGCGGTCAATGTTGCTAGCTGATCAGCACCACGGTCAACGGTAACAATCTTAAGTGCGTTGCCATGTGTACCAGGTGTTCTTGCAACTAGCATGTTGCCTGCACCGTTACCTGCTGCCCAGTCATCGTCATTCTTGACTACAACTGTGCCGCCAACTACGGATGCACTATTTACGCCAGTAGCAGCACGAACGACTGCTAGGCGACCGCCGTATCCTAGGAATTCCGATGCTACGAAAAAGTCCTCGGCGTTTGAGTCGGTGGGAGCACCGAAAACTGAAATTAATTCTTTCTGTGATGAAATATTCACTACCTTTCCGATCGGACCTTTACGGAAAGTTGATGCGTGAGCAGCGGTAATCTCCGATGCACCTACGACAACAGCATTAGATAGGTCACGCTCTCTTAATCTAATTCCAGGCGAGACTTGACTTGCCATGTATTTTCTCCTTGAGTAAACCAAATTTGATCTATAGGTATTTAGATTTTTGGAACTTTCAAGTGGGGAAACAATGCACGAACTCTTTACCAGTCTGGATAGATATCTTCCTTATATTTTCTTCTTTTATTCGTTACTCTTTGTTTGGTACATTCTTTACATTCGTAGGACCAGGCAGATAACGATGTTCTATCTGGTCTAGATCTGTAGAAGTCTGTAGTTAGATCTTTATTTTTTCCACAAGCTCTACATTTTCTTTGTTTGAAAAGAATAGTATCTAGATCAAACATATCTTCTACGTCCATTAGATACTCCACATATATGATACATCTTCCTGTGTATCACCATACTCCCAATGAGATCCATCTTCTACAAATCCTTCATCACCTTCTAGACCTGTAGTAATAAATCCGAATGGTGCCATGTCTTGTTCGATCTGATTCTTTTGTTCATCGTAGATACGTTTACGAACATCATTATCAGTAAGCTCTTTAAAATAATCTTGCTGCACTAGCCAGGCAAAGATCACCATACACATTACCAAGTCATCATGGAATCCTTCATCAGCCTCAAAGGATTGCTTCTTCTGAATGAATGTGGTAAGTTCTGATATAATTTCGTAGTCATTAAAGATAAGTTTGTCATCTTCAATAATTTGTTTGAGGTTAGCACAACCAACTTTCTTCACGGTGACGCTCATCTTGACACCAAGTTGTGTTTTAGAACCAGAGAATCCATGCCCTACAATCTGCCCTGCACGCCCTCTCATGGCGCACATAAGCACGTTAGGATACTCAAGGTCATAATTTAGAATCGACGCCACAGAGTCCCCTACGTCGTTCACCTCACACATAACCCATGCATTATTATATCCTCTAGCAACATCATTAATGACATTGGGAAACAACATAGGTTTGATTTCATTGTTCCTATACTTTGCTACTATCCTATATGGAACTGTAGTAATATCGTAAACAATGAAAGCAGAGTAATCTCCCCCAATACCGCGAGAAACATCCACCGTAATAATATATTCCCCGTTGGCTGTTGGTTTTTCATAGATGTCAAGTCCCTTGTTTGTAGAGATGGGATCAATAAAAGTCAGTGCTCGCAGTTTAGCAGCAGAGATTAGTGTGTCAACAGATCCAAGAAACTCACACTCAAACTCCTGTGTGAACTGTCTCTCGGACGTGTTCTTAATTGTTTCTGCTTTCCAGTTCTCATCACGTCCAGGCACCTGCGACCAGTGTACCTCATGCCAGGTATATCCATTCCTATCATTCTGTGCATCAGTCCACAACTTATAGAAGTGGTTCATACCCTGTGGGGTAGAGATGATAATTACTTTCGTTGATTTACCAGAAGTAATAGTAGGATAAACAGAGGCAAAGAAGGACTCTGCAATATGGTTTGGAACGAACGCAAACTCATCGAGGAAGATGATGTTAAACGACATACCTCGGACAGCACTTGCAGATGTAGAAGCTGCCAATATCTTACTGCCATTCTCCAACTCCATAGAACCTTTGTTCCATGATACCACACCCTGTTGAATCCACTTTGGTAGATTCTCATATGCTGTTTGTAATCTACCAAGTAGATCTCTTGCCGTACTTGCTTTGTTAGCAAGGATACCGATGTTTACGCTATCGTTGAACAAAGCATAATGCAACAAATACGAAACCACTGTCGTAGACTTTCCAGTCTGACGAGGTAGCTTCGCAATGTTGAATCTGCTTCTGTGAAATTTTTTAATTAACTCCTCTTGGAAGTCCCACATCTTAAATGGCACCAGACCTTCATCAAGAGAAACAATTTTTACATAGTTTTTTGTAAAGTATATTGGATCTTGTTGACACTTTACATACTCTGCAATTTGTTCTTTGGTAAAGTCTTGCTTGACGTTCGCTTTTTTTAGTAGCGGATTACCAAGATAAATCTGATCGGTTGCCATAAGAAAACTAGTTCACCACTAGTATTTAGAGATCTCCAAATTGATCACGCATTTCTTCCATTGATTTTTTCTTTGCGGAGTAAACACCATCAATGTATCCAGACCTGTATTCCCAAGTGGTTCCACCATCTTGTCCTTTCCTGGGGTTAATACATTGCTCGTCACCTAGTTTATTGCAAACCAAACCAGCTAGGTCTAGTTCACTCTTGTCATATGATGCGGCTGTGCCTCTAAAGACATGCTTGCCGTTAATCCAAGTAGCACCACATTTAGGACATTCTTTTCTCTCAAGTTTGAGATTAGACAGTTCCTTATCGTTGGTCATCTTTTAATTCCTTTATAAGTTTGTTGTAATCAGGTAGATCCTTTATCAGTTGTTGTTCTAATTTACGTCTCATCATAAACATTCTAAACTTAATCCATTGATATCTAGTTACTAGATCAATGTAAGCAAATAGACGCACCGTTTCTTCCATACCTGCATAAGCTACAAGTAGAATAAAACAAGTGATTAATACATAGATTCCGAGCATTGTGTTACACTACGCTACAAAGTATTATAGGACTATGTAGGGAAAAATCGTGTAAAGAATACTAACAAATTGTGTATTGTCTACATTTCCGTAAAATTGTATTCTGCAATCATAGCAAACATTCTTTTCTTCATTATATCCAGAAGAACTTGTTCTTCAGCAGGACGTGCAGGGGAACCTGGCCACATCTTAATCGAATAATCATAGTGATCATACAGACATCGGACTTCATCAATTCCTAATGTCATGGTACAAAGCCATTGATTTTCTTCAGATGAGGGTTCCATGTTTTCTCCTTATCTCTCGTAGGGTTTCTAAATTCATATCTTTGGTGCCGCCATCATAGGGGTGAGCATATCCTTCTTCGATCATTTGTTCGTTAAGCGACACGTCTCCGTCCCCAATGTAAAGCCAACCCAGAAGACGCCCATATTTCCCAGTCCCACCAACAAGTTCAGTCCTAACAGACAACTCATCATCACCAGCCAACGTACCTTCCAATTTTTCTTTGAGCCAGTTTGTTGCGTCGATTCCAAGGGCTTTCTCCTCTAGGTTTCTCGTTCTCTTCTCTGGTGTATCAACTCCTGCAATTCTAACTCTTTCTTTCTTGTATAGATCAAACCCCAGATCAATGGTGACATCAATAGTATCACCATCAAGGACACGGTTGATCTCCGTCACTCGGAAGTTGTAGCAGCTCTTCCTGCTTGGTGGTGTCAGTGCTCCCATCTTTTAATTCTGCAAATGCCATATTTAATATGTATATGACATAACCTAATGCCAACCCTACAGCAATGATCACCAAGATAATTACTGACCATACGGGATTGCCTGGTATGTCTAGAGGACGTAATAATAAATTCATCTCCAACTTTCTGCGCTAGGAATTAATTGATAAGACATTTTATCTCTTAACTTATTGACACGCTCTTCATTATACTGCTTGAAGTTTCCTCGCTTCTCAACTTTTTTGTAGTAATGTAATGCATTAAGGATGATTGTATAGTCATCCATATCTAATTCAAATTTCATGGGTTCCTAGGGTCAATTCCTAAATTTTTTAAATACTCTATCCACCAATCAGCATCTTTTACATACCTCCATTTAGGAACTTCTTGACCACGTTCTATAACATAATACTCATGAAGAGCATTATCTATAGTCTGTGCGATCTGTAAATTCTTCTTCCTCTTCGTCAACATCTGCATATGGATTATCCACGAAGGGTCCTCGTTTTCGTAGAGGTTCTTTTCCGACATAAGAGTTTTCTGTATTGACTGCAGATACCCATACCGCTAGTTTCATTACTAAAAAAATAATAATCAGAGGTGTAAAACAACTGATTAAAATTACTGGATTCATTTATGATTCCTCGCGAATGGTTCCCAATGCTCCCATCCATATTTATGAACGAGATCCATTCCTATAATAGGAACTACTATTAAGGTCATTGATAGGAGACCTAAACTCCACTGATGTTCCATCGTATATCTAATAAGGATAAGCATTACCTAACCCCCATACTACAAACAGTGTTACGAAGCTGAATATAATAAAACCTGTGACTCTTACGTTAGAAACTTTTTCCATGGGTCTTCATTGTGAAGGCAAGATTTGGGATGTACCCAATTACTATTTACTTCTTTGAGACTTAACTTAAGCTGCTTATTTTCGAGTTTCAACATATAGATCTCATGTCTTAACTTTTCAATTAGATTCAGGTTCAGATTCATATCGTTTTTTCCATAACTCCAGAAAGTATCGATCGACTTCGTACAAGTCAGATCGAGAGGGTGTAATAGTATCTATGTCTTGAGACCATGACATACATATGGATCTCATCTCCATTGTAATATGATCTGGACGAAACATTCTGCCGAATGATGACATGGCAAACGCATACCTCATCTTAATGCGCTGTTCCATTTCCTCCGTAGGCGTCAGTTTCATAATAGTTATTTTCACCTTTTCTGTACCCGAAATATGCGGTGGCACATATAAAGGGTAGTGATCCGACAAGTAAGACATGTGCTAGAGTCATTTAAAAGTTCCTTTATTTTTCACCGACCATGTTATCTCCATGGTAATTACCATTAGTGTGATAAATGCAAATACAAATAGTCCGCTCATCATAGTGTTATCTTTAACCAAGGTAATAGTGGTGGGATTACTCCGACAAGTCGAAGTAAACCTTCAGCAAAAAGTGCGAGAACAACCCAGCCAACACACATACTAATAATTCCAGCGTTACGATTATGCTTTCGTATTGCATCGTCAATCATCTCCTGACATTGTTCTTTTGTTATGTAATCTTTATTCCACATGAACTATGCCAGTCATACCTGCGCCCTGGTGAGGACCACAGAAGAAGTTATAGTCTCCTGTGTCAGCAAATACAACATCTTGTGATTCTCCTGGAGCAAACAGTAGTGCTTCTCTTGAGAGATCAGGACGTGCCTCAACAATAATATTGTGAGGAGGTAGTGCTTCATTGATGAAGTGAACCGTATCGCCTGCAGAGATTGTAATATCATTAGGCTCAAATACTAGGTTGCCCCCAGCGCCCATTGATACATCGACTGCCCATACAGGAGCAGCAAAAAATAACATGATTAGAAAAGTAATTAAAGATTTCATTTCGCTACAGAATATTCTTCTTGATATTTTTTAAGTTTTTCAATCAACTCATGGTATTCATCCCACATGTATTCAGA
>UEXN01000285.1_pt1 | contig 21604 bp, 29 predicted proteins | sample 1796711 | NCBI WGS metagenome assembly UEXN01 (sample SAMEA4772470, study PRJEB27181) | metagenome | reverse complement strand
CGAGTACGCTTACTTCTACGGCGACAACGAACACATCTCCATCGAGCACAGCAACAAGTACACAAACTACGAGCACTTCGCCTTCGAGTACGCTTACTTCTACCGCAACGAGCACACCTACTTTAACACTCAGCAGTACACATACAACTACAGCTACTACGAGTACGGCTACCGCTACGACAAGTACATCACCTTCGAGTACAGCAACGTCGACTGTATCATCGACAGTAACCACAGCCTCAGAGTTTTTTAATGTTAAGTTTCCAATATCTATTGATGTACCATTTTCCGAATTTAACGAGAGTATCCATCGACCTCTTTTCGAGGAATGGATCAATAATGATAACTTTACGGACAATTTTCTTGATTTGATTTTGCCAATTACAGTGACCGACTTCTACAATGGTACGATTACTGGGGTTCCTAATCTGAAGTTCAATTTAGGGTATGCATCCTATTCTTTTGGTAATTGGTCAGATTTGAAATTAGATTTGTCACAAACGTTGGGTGATTATCAAGCTACCAATCCGACTTTTAGTGACGGAAATGTGGTTACGCCAGACATCACCAACATTACGTTTTATGACAGCAACAACACTATTATTGAAGAATCTGTACCGCCTACCACCACACCCAGTACAACACAGAGTTCTACGCGCAGTACTACATTTACATCAAGTCCGACGTCGTCATTGTCTTCGACAGAAAGTAGTACACAGACTAGCACACTAACATCTTCTGCATCATCAACGCAGTCGACTATTTCCACTACTGTGATCACGCCAACAATTGTTCCTTCTACCACACCAACAACAGTTTCTACTGTGATCACGCCAACAACTGTTCCTTCTACTACACCAACAACAGTTTCATCTTCTCCAACGACTACATCGAGTGGTCCTACGACTAAAGAAGCGCCCTCGGGGTTGAGTATTATTTTAATATTAGAGGGTGACTATTCGGCATTGACCGAGTCTCAGAAGGACGCAATCAAACAGGATATTCGCTTGCAGGTAGAAGATGTGGCTGGACCATATAGTATCAAGTATATCATTCTTGGGCAAGGTAACATTGAAGCCAGCATTATTTTTTATGATAATGTTACCATGTCGGTGTACAACGATGTCGGTGATAGATTAGAGAGCACATCCTCATTCGCGGGGTTTAAAACTATTACTGTGGTATCCGAGTCGAAAAGTACACCAGCGTCAGAATCAAATGACTGGGTGATTCCCGTAATAGTCGTTGGGTCAATTATTGTATTAATACTGTCGCTCTCACTGTTTATCAATGGAAAAAAGAGAAATTATAGATATTAAATTTAACCATTTCCGTGTTTATAAAATGGTGCTATTTATCGTGATGCTGGCAATTTTTCTTTTTGTCTGCCGCTTCGTTGAACGTAGTATTCTGTGGACTAGGATAGTCATAACCAATAAATTCTGAGGCCATGCAGTCTGATTTGCACATGTCTACGATTACCGCGCATGAACTGTTTCGTGGTGTTGAGTGTGAGCACAATACGGGTGTTACAACCTTCAAGATAACAAAGGCAGTTTACGAAGGGACGCCGCTTACACCAATAAAACTTTCAGAGCTCGAGCTAATTGGATGCCGCCTTGTTAAATTTGAAGCGACGCCAGAACCTAATCAGTCCCATCGTCTCGAATTTGAAAAGACGGCCGACTCTGTGAATGTTATTATGCTAGACAAATCTGTAGTGTCATTACCGGTAGCTCAAGCAACAATTGTTCTCGCGGAAGGTATTTGCGGATTTCTTGAAGGCATTATAGCAGCGAAAACTACTATTGGATACACCGTATGTATTCCAACGCAATCAAAATTTTTTGTAGTCCTCATTTATAAAAATCCTGCTCAAGGCATGCCTCGGGAGAAGCGAAGTCGCCCAAAGAGGGAGCGCAAGGAACCAGAACGGTTCGGAGACTATAAGAGGTGGTAATGTTTAAACTCTTTCTATGATCTATACCCCTAACACCCTCTCCGCCCAGACCACGAGGCGAAGACAGCGATGAAGAGGAGAGGTGAATGATGCTATTCCACCTTTTCTGATGTGCGTCTCATGCTCAGTTTACTTAGTCCAAGGCGAAGAAGACCATTTATTGTCTCAGACAGTGAGGATAGCGACGATGATCTATACGATGCTGACACCGAAGAAGACGTTGTTTCACCGGAGGAACCACCACCACAGGAGGACAATGCCTCGTCCGATGAAGAACAGCCATCTGGACCCCCAGAACTTTTAGGTCGCCTTTGCGCGCTTTCAAGCAGCCCAGACATTCCTGCGGCTAGTGTAGGACACACAACGCTTGCTTTATGCACAAAAGAAGATCACCGCGGTGCCTTTGGATATGCTGTTGTCTCTTCAGCTACGGTTCAAAACGAATGTCCTGGTGATGATGTTGAGGAAGGCAAACTGTTTATTACAAACGCTGCTGTGAATACGCTCAGTAATCCGTTGGACATTAGTCCCGACTGTATTTCCAAGGCCCTTCTCGAGGTATCCACGAGTGACTGTGATCGACTCAAGCAGTTTGAGTTACCGCGATATTATTCGGCGTACATGATGGCCATTTGGAACACGGATCCTGACGAGTCTAGGATTGGAATGATTGCCGATGCGATTCCTCCGATTCAAGCAGGTCTATGTCATATTGACTTTGGTGTGAATCAAGACCAGGATCACTTTCAAATGCTCGTCGAAGCTGTAGGCACCCATAAGTTGACGCACACGCATGTAAATCACACACGATGCGATGCGTGTCGTAACATGCGTCACTGTACATTCAAGCTTGGCGGGCTGAACATTGGCAGTGATTGTGCAAAGCGGATCAGAGCAGCTACGCCGGCTGTTAAACTTGCATACCGCCTTGCAAAAGAGATACCACTTCCATTGGACTTTCGGTTCATGTGTGAAGGTCTTGTAGAATAGGATAGCAATCTTTTAATCAATGTTTTATACCGCCCGACTAAGCATATTATACACTTCAATCAGTCTGTCTTGAAGGGCTCTTGCGAGTGTCATGAATTGGCCCAAGCTTTTTGGAGGTAAAGGTTTCGCCACGAGTCGAAGGAAATGTACTGTCAGGTGATGAATCATCTCAACAAATGTACCAAGATCATCCGGCGTGCCCTGCACAAGGTCTGGCTCATCAAAGTCTGCATCTGCACACTTGGCGGTAATCACGGATGGTAAAAGACACTCGCCGTCATCGTTGATTTTTTCGATGTATTCCATGCGATGAAGTGCCTTGTGCAACGCCTCGCGCACAAAAAACGTGTCGTCCCGCAATGGTCTTGAAGTCCTGTCGACAAGCACAAAAAGGTCGTGCAGACATTCATTGGTGAACCTCAAGGTTGGATTTAAGCGCCAGACATTATAAAACTTGAGATTGTATGCCATCCCGTTTGCTTTCCGTCCATTTCTTTCTCGATTTGTTGCCATAACCAATGAGTGTGTCTTTAGTTTTTGACGCCAAAAGTCACACTTATTTTTTTAATCGGAAAAAGTTGGGGTCCTCTGTCTCCAAGCTCGTGAACCAACATTGGCCAGCGTTTGACTCTATACGAATTGCTTCCAAGTGTGGACCGAAAGCTCGTGAAAAATGGACTGGGGATCCCGATGCATCTGACACTGACATCATAACCGCATGGAACCAAAATGCCAAACAGGCCGCCGCGCTGGGCACAGCTCTTCACGCGAAAATTGAAGATTATTTTAGGGGATCGCACAACCACGGGCTTGATCCGACCATTCAGACGTGGCTTACTTCTAGGTTTTCGGGTCATTGGGAATTTGAACCCGAGGTCACCGTATCAGGGTTTGTATACGAAGGCGGACGACGTATCCCTGGATGTGTTGACCTTCTTGCATTCTGTGACGGTGAAGCATGGTTGTTTGATTGGAAGCGCGGGAAAGTTGACAATGACAACGGTGATCTTGATCCAATAACTGGCTTGAGAGGCACCAAGTACAATAAGTACAGTCTTCAACTCGCATTCTACGCCGCTATACTAAAGCAGTCAAGAGGAATAGACGTTCCAGTTCAGCGTCGCGTTATTGTCAAGGTGCTCGAGAATACAGAGCCTTACGAGATTCCTGCGGCAGATATGGATGCTGTTGTTCCCATAGTAGCTGCATTAGAACAATAAACTTTATTCGCCATGCGGGCTAGTAATGATACTTCTAAATGCTGCCCCTAAATCCGGTACAGACGATCCTGGAACTTGTGTTGGAATGGATGGCATAGATTCAATCTCTTCTTCAACTGATGGTGTTACAACACTTTCTGGCTTCGTGTCTGTTTCATTCATAATTTCGTCAAGAAGTTCGTCCATATTGTCGTTCATTGAAAAAAGACCGCCGCCCAATACGGATCCCATTTGGCTTTGAACATCAGCTACATCCTCAGCGGTCTCTGCAGCTTTGTCAAGTAAACCAGTCATGTCTCCACTGGATTTCATTGTTTTAATAACGGTAGCTATTTCCTTGTGCGCCTTTGAAAGATCAGCGATGGCTTGTTGCTGCGTCAATGTCGCAATTAATGCAGAGTACTGAGTCGCTGCTGCGTCGTGCGTTGCCTTTTGCGCTAGAAAACTCTTTGCTGCATCACGTCTTTTTGCCTTGGCAGCTTCTTTTGCTCTTTCAAGCATGTCTACAGACTTTTGTTCTTGGTAGTCCCGTTTGCCCTCAAGTTCTACAATAAGGTCTGGCACATTAGCTTGGCCCTTTGCCCGTGACAGAAACATGGTATGCCAAAGGCTATATCGAACCGAAATATTAGTCGAAATATAATGGCATACTGTCTTGATGCTGGACCATTCAATACTACGACTTTGTGTGTGTATACTATTGTAGTCTGTGCTGCACCATTTGGTCCTTTTCTGGGATGTTCCAATACAACATTTTACGGATGCGATACAAACTCGACCTCGTGTCAAGGTCCAGACGTGTATGCAAACTGTACTCTTGTTGACTCTGGAGTGTATACATTTTCGCCCAGCCTTTTTTCAAATCAATCATCGGTTTGTGCTACTACGGAACCGACTGTTACTCTAGATCGTGAGCTAACAGTAGTTGTGACTAATGTCAATCTCGACGTGCAACTTAATACAACACACGAGTACGGTTCGTCAGAAGATTCAAATGTCACGGCATATGGTGGATCGGTGACAGGAATCATGCAATCGCTATGGGCGCACAACGGTACAGATGTATCCAATGCAAATGTTTCAGGGCCTTACTTTGGCGGTACAAACGTAGAAGAAATGCCAATATTGTGCGGCTATCTTGCATGCAATCCCCCCGATGCAAATGCAACGTCAACCTGCCAATTTAGTCCATATGCTGTCTTGCCACTTGGTAATTGCACCGGGACGTACGAGGATTGCATCGATACAGAATTCGGGCAGACTCTTTGTGTCAGTGAAACATGTGAGTGGGTCGATAATGCAGCGGACTACAACGTTACGGAAGAACTTTTTCATTTTCCTGAAGAGTCATGTCGCTCGCTTACTGTCTGTGAACAAATCACCCAAGACGCAATCTTTCCGTACGACAATACGTGCTTATGCTTACCGGGATACACTACCGAGTCCAACGGATCGTGTACAATTATAGAATTTCCAGAAATTGTATGCGGCGAAAACCAATATCAATCACAGCTGACATACGAATGTATTGGCATCAGATCGTGTGAGCACGGAGTCTCGATACCGTCTACTACGACAACAGATGCTGTATGTCTACCTGAACCTGAACTCTGTGTTGGTGTTGTCAACACTGCTGGAATTTGCATTTCACCGAATAAGCGATGCACCAGTGTTCAGTACGTACACGGCTCTAATGCAGATGGAACACCAGAATGTGTTAATCTTAGTCCGCCATGTACAAAGCACGAAATTGAAGTCAAGCCACCGACAGCAACAACAGATCGCGTTTGTAAACCAGTCGCATCACAAAACATGATTGTAGATTCAATTGTCATTTTGATTCCGACAGCCGTATATATTCTGGCATCACAGTTCATAAAGCTGTAGACATATTTCGATAGATAACTGCGTTGGACACTGAATGGCCGTTTGGAAAGCCGAGTGTTCACCTACAGTTACTGACGAAAGTTTAATTACTTTAGCGTGTCTTGCGGTCGTTACTATTTTATTCGAGTTCTTCTATGCAAACCTGCCTTGAAGAGGATAGTGGTCCCGTTGCATTCATTCTAGTCTTTGTGATTGTTGCTATTATTCACTTTAGATCATGAATGGTGTCTTGGTCCTTGTGCTTGGCGTAGCACTTTCCTTTGGCGTCTTCAGTCTTTTGTTCATCAAAGATACAATTCCGGGCGCTGTCCGATCCGTTTTGATGCCCCTCGTTATTGCGTCAGCTTCATCAACGGCACCCGGCGACTCGAGCATTTCAGACGGAATTTTAAGCGGCGCATTTCTAGTCTTGGTGGCTGCGCAAGCTTTGAATACACCCAATGAAGAAGGAGAAAAATATGGATCTGGTTGGTCAAGAGGTGCCAGTTCATTCTCCAGATTCGGTTCAAGAGGTGCCAGTTCAATTCTCGGATCTAGTAATACAAGGCAAGGAGTCAATAAAGTACCAGAAGCAGCAGTAATTTTTGTAACACTCATGTTTATTTTGGGTACGTTAGGAGAAAGTGCTATGGTCGCACAGCTATGTGCATTCTTTGTTCTTGCGGGCTATTTGTTTGGACCGTCATCTTTTCAAGGAACGCTGTACGACGTACTATCCGACTACGAGAAATTTGACAATCATCGCTTGAAGTTCTGGGGGAAGACGTGATTCGGCCGAGCTTAAAGCAATGCCAAGCATAGTGTAGGCGTAGTGTGAAATAAGAACCGATGATACATCTCTTAAATTGACTACTGGAACTGGCCCAAGTTTGCACCACATCCCTGTATGCCATTCATGGAACAAATCAACTTCTCTGCTATGCCCGCTTGATTTGATACGGCATTGCGGTGGTCTTGAGAGTCCAAATGAACATGATAGCTTAAAGTACTCGAGCGTATCAATCCTACAGGCCCTAATGTTCTCGGACGGACATATGCCAAACTGAAACATGAGTTGGCCTAAAAGTGTAATGGCTTCTTCGCGTTTGCTTGAGGGGATCAATGCAACAAGACCATCAAGGACCCGTCGTTGTTGGTGGGGCTCGAGTTTTGACATGACCATAATTGTTGCTTGTGGCGTCAAGAGCATTCGAGGTGATGCCAAGATTTTTGCTGGGTCAGCGCCACTCTTAATAAGACCTACTGTTTTAAAAGGTCAGAACCATTTTTTTGTCAATTCGAACACAAAGAGACGTACACGACATGTCGGGGCAAGCCATGAAACGGTCTCGTACTGCAGGAATAACCGAAAAACAAATGGCTCTCGCTGGTAAGCACTTGATTACGCGTGTGGTTATGGCCTTTATTTCTGAGTGAATTATACTAGTGACTGAAGAGTATCTTGGCTACAAGCTTGATCGGGATTCATTGACGCCAGATCAAAAAGTGTTTTACGACGCAAACTTTGAGCCCATCACAGACTTACCGCCAGTTCCCGAAAGCGAATGGGTCAATCGTATCCAATCAGCGTCGTCAGTGTCCTTTGGCACAAAAAGCATGACATTACGACTTGAAAGTGGAGAGACGCACGAAAAGGATTCGACGTGTCATCGTACAACGCTTTCAAAAATGTTGTCGGTTCGTCCGGGACTATGCGGGAAATCATGTAAAAGCGATCAGGAATGCGAACTATTGGTTGAACGCTGGAAGCATCTTTTAAAATAAACGTCCAGTTAAACCACCGCCATCTTTTGTTCCATGTCGGTCTAAAACAAAGAGGGTTTGCAGGAAACCATAGTCGCGAAGTGCTATAGCCATTGTGTCTTCTCCGACTTGAATCGTTGCGCGACCTTTGCCTTTAATGCACATGATCCCAAACGTATTGCATATCTCGGTCAGTCGCGCCTTGTCCGTTTTGTCAAATGTAAGTGGTTCACTAAAGACTGTACATAATGTATCAAAATGGGTTGTTCCTGGTCCTAATGCATGTAAAATCACCGAATATGTTTCGCACCAAAACTGACGGACAATGTGGTGTCCAATGTGCGGTGTTTCGACAAGTGATGGCGGCAAGATATGAAAGTGGCGAACGGAAGCATACAGTCTTGAATCAGCATAGTCTGAACTGAGAATCGCTGCAGACGCATGGTATCCGATAAACGACGCGACTTCTAATGCAACGTCGTGCACCATAACGCCTCGACATATGGACGCCGGTAGGACCAACGGACTGTTTTCGACGCACACCATCTGGTCGCGGTCTGTTGGCATAAAGCGAGAAGCCTTGACAAGATAAAGAAGTGCTGATATTCCAAACCGGTTGACCGCCAATGTCGCAATTTGCTTCAATTGAGGCTTCTTTTCAGACAGGTCGATGCTATTCCGTTTTGCTACACTTACTCTTGTCTCACCCTCCTTTTCACAGCCCTTGCGTTTACGCTTGCTGCTAGGTAAGTCGTGGGTTGGCCCCTTTGTTTTTCGACTGCTCATCTTTCCCTAGCACCGCCAAGAGGATTGTGGACCCTGGAGATGGTCGAGCAATTTATATTATCGCTATTTTACCTATACTCTACGTGGCGACTTTGGTTCCCCCGTACATCACCGAATGGGCTCAGCATGGACGCCCGGAATACAGACCAGGAAAAGATGCTATTGCCTACGTCGGTGTCACAGCAGCAACCGTTGCATCCATGACCGCAAGTTCCATGATTGGCGAACTCTCGGAATCCCTCGGGAAAAACAAACCACCTTGGTGGATCCTTACAGTCACTGCACTCTTTCTCGCAGTGCTTCACCTCGCAAAAAACGCAGTGCTCGAAACACCAACCCTTGTCGCCAAGCGAGAAGCCGAAGACGCCAAGAAAAAAGCCGAAGAGCAACAACGACTCATTCAGCAACTCAAAAGGAACTTGAAATACGCAGTGAGCCTCGAAGATCGCATCGATGCCCTTCAAGAATTAGTTCTCAGTTTGATTTAAATAGAGGGGGAATCTGTGACGGGTGTTTCTTCGGTGGATAAAAGATTTTGTAGTTCGAGGTTTCGATCTCCTTCCCCCGTCTGCCCTCGTATCTTCTTCATCAAGAATCCGCCCAATAAACCAATTACAACAATGGCTGCTATTACACTCGAAATAATAATAACAGTATTTTCATCATCATCGTCATCATTATTACTTGATGCAGCTTTCTGTGTAGAAGACGTCGTCACAGTGCTACTCGTTGAAGAAGTCGTCGAAGAAGTTGATGTAGTATTTGTTGTCACCGAAGAAGTTGGTGTTGTAGTTGCAGAAGTCGTCGTAGTGGTTAAACAACACGTTCCGTCAACATCCGTACAGTCGATACATGTCGTTGGCGTTGTGCAATTCGCAAGTCGTAATATTGCTCCGTCATGGTTTTGACACGTTTTACCTGTAATATGACCGTTTGTATCATTCAAATGAACCGTTAATGTTGGTAAACTTCCAAAGGATTGGAGTGATATTGTTAGATGTGACCAAAAATTCCCAGATTCGACGAATAAATCTCTTGCATTTTCGTTGGCAGTAATGTGGATAATAACCATAGCATTTGCACGATCGGTATCGACCTGCTTGACTCTAAACGTCGGGACAGTCAGTGTATCGATCTTGAAGTCCATTGCACTAAGGCCAATATGCATCTGTTTATCTGGATCAAAAGACGAGTCGATTCGTAACGTTTCGACACCATTATAAGTCAAATCAGGATCAAAATAGCCACCGTACAAATCCTCAAAAACATCACTTGAACTGGGCTTGCTTAATAGTTTTTCGCCCGATTCCAAACAATCCGCCAATGGAGGACTCCCATTGTAAAGACAAACATCATTTACTGTGGATGTCATCGTTACCTGCTCTAAGTCGGGGTCAGGTGCTTCATTAGTATTGTTGCATGCAAAAATAATGTTGGTGGCATCGGTTGTTCCACTGTAGGTTACATTGTATGCTGCAATTGTCATGTTATCCCCTATGTTGACGCCAAGTTGACCCGCGTGTTCCGAATATACACCATTGAACTTGTATGGTTCATTTGCATTTGGATGTGCACTAACAGTAAAGTATCCACTTTCAATTGTACTATTTGTTATTGTCCAACTATGGCCGGATATGATACCATCGGGATGACACAACGCAGTACCACCAGTGATACCATAAATCATTGCATTTTCAATAGTCGTGTGACAGTCCTGAGTGAATGCAGCGTTTGATCCGTTAATCATGTAAATTGTTCCACCGCCAATTAAAGTAGTGATGTTGCAAAATTTTGTTCTTCGTCGTCTTGTAGATTCGGGTGGCATTGGAATAAAAATGTGGCCGTTCATAATGTGATCGTGGTTTGCTTCGTCGGCGCAATTGGATGTCATGTTGTCTGGGCATCCGTCTGCAACGTAACCGCACGTTGGGCATAGAGAATCTAATTGAAGTGGCCATGCAGTAACAGCAACAGCAGTTTCGTGGAGTACCAAGTCTCCAATAACATTATTGATGAAAAGACGCGATCCAGCGACGGTTCCACTGATGACACTATCTTCTATCCATCGGCCAAAGAGGACAGCGTCGTCTGATACAGAAACAATACTATTTTTGATACTCGGTGTGTGGCCGAATGCTCCTTGGGCCGTACAGTTATCGAGAGTGGATCCTTCGGCCCATCCTCCAGGAAATACAAACAAATTTTGATCTTTGAATGCATGGCCTGGCGCCGGGTTTAAAAATTCGTGCAAATAAACAACATCGTCGGACATCCAGCTCCAGTCGAGCATTGTGATGCCTGCCGTACTGCTTCCAAACTGGAACGATGTCGCGCCTGTTGTATTTACTTTACCGGTACCCTGAATTAACCAATCGCCTCCATTAAAGTCTACTGTAGCTTCTGCAAGCTGTACCGTTGCGGAGCCATCTGTTTCAAGCGAACCAAAGACGGAAGAGGATCCAAGTTGAATAACCGAACCACTGCATACGTTTCCAGTGACGTGTACGCTAATATGGCCTTCGCCGTCTTCGTGTGAATCGTAGCCTGAAATACTGATTTGGCCCTGGACCTTATCAAGGTTAACATCAGTACACCCGCCGATGCTTATGCTTCCCTCGACGTCGTCTAAAGTAAGTTCAGACACGGGAGATGTGCCGTCCTGGCTCGTACACGTGAGGTGTGCTGTTCCGCCTTGAATGATGATATTCTTTAAGCATGTTGTACTGGGAATGACGCGGTCACCCGGCAATTCGATGCGACACGGAGTTGAAGATTCGCACGTAATCTGTGTAAACTGTGCCAACTCGGCGGCAACACTATCAGTGAATAACGTTGAAGGCCCAAGGACGCATACGCCATCACCAGCATCCGTACAGGCAGAAACAACGAGCCGGGACACTAAGAGACCGATCATTTTAGTGTTTGGATTTTTTTCTCGATATACCATGTCACAACCATCCGAATGGAGACTGCAAGAATTTCGATGCCAAGCCCGATAGACTCCTTGGACGTCACTGTAAGAGAACATCCGTTTCAGACGTTGATATTATTTGTTTGCCCAGGGAACCCGGTTTACAATGGCGTGCTATCGTTACCAGTCAATGAACTGACAAAGGGGTTAATACATATGCTAATACAGTCGGACCTTGAGTTGGGCGCACTGAGCGATATTGGACCCATGTCACCGGAAGACTTTAGAATGCATCTAATCAATACTGCCCGTGTATTTTCTTTAAGCGAAGGCGCAGATGCTGCCGATGAAATGTTAAAGACCATTTAGTTTTATTCATTTTCTGCATACACACGTTCTAGCATTGGACTACGAAGGGGATCTACAAAGAGCAGCGTTGGCTTTAAGACGACCAGTATTTGTCGATGTTGTAAGCTAGCTTGAAGTGTTTTTTCAGTAAATGGATCCAAAAGTAAAACATCAATCCCATTTCCGTCGGATAAAGACCCATGTTTTACCGCAAGATACGGTCTAGATTCCTCAATGAGTTGTTCAGTGACATACGTTCTCAGCGTGGCCTCCATTGGGCTTTGGTTATGAAAGATGTTAGTTTACCGCTTAATAAAATACTCTGTTAATTAGACTCGTGGGCAATCTGAGCCATTCACTTAAAATTATGCTTTGGTCACCTCAGCCTCACTGTATGCATCAAGGTAAAGTGGTTCTGCTTATTCTAAATTATAATTAAAATTAGTTTAATACACTATGTTAAAAGTCCCTTTGAATGTACAGCAAAGACACTATCGTCCGAAACAGCACCTGGATGATTTTCATTGTGATTTAGCCAATTGCACTCCCGAGGAAGCTTTTGCCATTGTCCTGCAAAAAATTTGTTGAGTGTATCCTGATCTGCATACTTTGATCTTTCTGGGTGTGTCATCATAAGACGACGATAAACGCTTTTAGAAGGTGCTAGCACCATAAATCCACTGTTGAAGTATGTCTTGCTTTTTCTTGGCCACGTTGCAACTGGATCGCGCACTGCACAAAACGAAGAGGTGCATAGCTTTTGGCATCGACCGACGGGATTCTTGACTAATACTTCAATGTCATAATAAACAACTCTTTCGAATGGTAGCGCCCACAGTTCAAACTTGGCGCGAAGATACTTGTAACGCGACGCACTAGCTTGATACTGTTTCCTTGGAAAAGCGATCCGGTGCACAAAGGTTCCTTCAAGATTCCCAACATGGCAATTACCGACCAGTACGACCGCTGTTGGATTATCTTCAAACTGACGAAGCCACAGACCAAGCTCCCGAGGGGAATAGACACCTCCGCACACATACAATGTAGCAAATACAAGTTTCATTTGAATGCGCCTAAAGCCTCGTGTCAAAACTAACATTGCTTTAATTTAGCTCATATACAAATCCATTTCGATAGACTTGACTTGGAGATTTAAAACTCAGTCCGCTCTAATGTGCGAGTTTCTGGGCAAATCCGCCAGTGCTTCCACCGTTTTTTCAGGACGGTATCACTTGGCATGTCGGTCACAAAAACCCACACCTGCGGAGGATCAAAGAGTTTGTCTTCAAACCCGTCGCGACATCTCCACAGGATTCCCTTCTGGATGTAGGCAATAGCTCTAATGGCATCGTCGCGGGTCTGTTCCCGTACATGCTGCGGAATGTTAAAGATGTACGCCCTCTTAACATCACGGTCCCACACTGTATTCATGGTTGTTTTAAAGCCACCCACACAATTGATTGTATCTAAGGTTCTTGGTATGGAATCGTCATGAGAAACAACAATATTAACGGTAACATCATCGTATCCACGACAGTTAGCAGCGATTTGTTCCGCAAACATTCGTCTTGTGTTATGGGCCGAAGAAAATATTGATTCAATAAAATACTCTGAAAGGTAGGTCGTACACAAAATCCATTTCGATGGACCTGATTGAGAGCTTATACAATTCAGGGTCTCGAATGGATTTATAAAGAGGTAAGTTGGTGTGTTTGATTAAAGAAGCTCTTTAAAATACATTCTTAATCCATGTTGCTACACGCTTGGGAGTGTTTGGCGATATCCAGACAACATCGTCTACAGACACGGCAAAAAAGATAGAGTAAGGTGCTCCGGGTTTAACAAACATCTTCATGGCCCATTCGGGATCCTCACGGCTAAAGTCGAAAAGTTCCTGGGTCTCATAGATGCCAGCCATGCGTAAGGTTCCGTCTTTCCAAAAGTCCAGAAGGGTTTCAAACCCGCAGGGCATCGTGCCGGTCGCCTTGAATTCTTGCAATAAGCCCTCCATTACACTGCCTGTTATATCTTCGTCCGGAACTAAAACAATTTCTTTGCGCTTAAATGGAAGGCTCATGGTCTGTTGGGTTTTGAGGAGAAAATTTGTATTTCTGATTCTTTTACTAAAATACTTTGGCAATTAGTGCCACAACCATAATGAATCCTCGGTGTTCGCGGTGCAGAGGGGAGATATTCGGGCCGCCATCGCATGATCCGAAATGTTCCGTGTGTTTACTTCATCCGGGATGTCGTTGTGTTCACGTGGAATCACCGAATACAAAGCCACTTCCCAAACAATGCATTGTGGCGCGATGTCGTCGTGCTTGGCCTTTGTGTGAAAAACATGCTATGGAATCCAAGGATTTACTCGAAAAGTCACTTCAGCAGACCGTCAAGGGGTTTATTTCAAAGACACAAGCAGAAAATGTTGTGTCCCAACTCTTTGATCCATCTGCCCATCCGTATCATCATAAAATGGCAATACGCGTCGTCATGTCGCAACCATCGGACGTGTACGTGATGAAACAAGAAACCGTTGAACATAAAGCATACGAAGTAGCCAAAGGGTTGCGCGGCCCAGCATTACTGAGTGATTTTACGGATGCGCTTGGCGCGGATAATTTAGATGCTTTAGGTCGGATTGTAAGTCGGATGGGGTTCACAGTGAGTGGCAATCGGATATGCCCTACGAAACAAACGTCTGGACTGAAGATGCTTGCCGCTGGGACGCGTGCTGTTCCTGTTGCAAAACTGATTGGAAACAACGTCACGTCCGTCCAGCTTCGTGAGTTGATTTCAGATGGTCGTGTTTTGCTTTGTGACACGGACAAAGTCATGCTCGCGCCCAAGATAAAAAAGGTCGATGGTCTCTTAGAAACAGTATTAGAGCTTATGGAACATTGATCATGCCAAGTGTAGTCTATAAGTTCTTTAGTGTCTTTGATAAAACTATGGGGTTACGAAACCTTACACGCTATGTGGCGACGTTGGCCATTGGATTTTATCTGTTATTTGCCCATACCGTCTTGGCGGCTGCCGTACCCATCTTTATGATTACCGTTGCTATTATTATCAGCCCAAAAGTAAAACAGGATCAGCAAAGCACTGCCTTGATTGAAGCAGGAACCTTGCTCGTATCAAGCTCGTACATTGTGATGATTGTTCTAGCGCTTGTTTTGCCCAAGGATGATCAACTTTTTGGTCCTGTCACAAGCTATATGATGCTCATGTTAGCGACATCAATCAATCATGCCACCGCTAATGTTAATGCATATGTGGTATCTCTATCGATATTCGCAACGTCTGTCGCAGCATTCTCTGAAGACTTTGGCCCTGTGGCCCTTGTTTCCATGTCCGGAAGTGCTGTTGTAGCTACGTGGTGCATCGCAAGCAAAGACGAATCAAACTCTAAGATCATGCCGCTTGCAATCGTGACGTTCTATCCGCTCCTTGGCGTCATACTATACGAGTGGCTCGCAGTAAGCTCAGACCCAGCACCCATACCCCTCGTCGTAGGAACAACAGTATCAGTTATCTTAGCTATATTATCTTGAGTACTTGTGTAAAATATATTCCTTATGGCCCTTTGCGAAAAAAGTTACGTAAAGAATTTACAACCCTAACGAACACGTTCTCTCGTTTTTCACCTGTAACTCTCTTTGAAGGAGAGGTATCAGTATCAGTAGAATTTCTTCCACGTTTAGGGGGTCGTGAATCATCAACGTCCGCAACTACATCACTACTTCCGCTGGAGTTTGTGTCTGGCTCGGACACATCGTCTTCAGCTACACCACCACCTCCGCTGGAGTATGTGTCTGATCCGGAAACATCTGTTGTCCTTCCCTGCTCTCTCGCATACCTTCCTTTAAGTTGTTCTCTGTTTCTGGCATCGACTAACCTCGCAGCTGGACTTGTTCTCGATGGAGATATGTACTTTAGTTCGGAACCCTCAGTTATGGTCGTATTGATTAATATAAATCTCTGTATTGCTGTTACTGCTGTGCGAGTATCCTTGAAACTAAATGCCTTTCCCTCTGGCAGTTTCACGCGACCCTTTTTAGTTTCGGTACCGTCATAGCGCGGGGTTTGTTCGGCTTGCAATGAAAATTCGGGTTGTATACGTGGCCTATTAATCGGTGTATTGAATTCCATTCGCAGATTGAAAAGCTGTCTATCATCCTCCCCACGAGTAATGGCCGCAAATGTATGCGTCAGTATTTGAATCTGTAAGGTTACTTGTATATTTTCACAGTTGCATACAATAAAATCAGCCCTCTCTTGGCGAATTTTAGTAGTACTCGACGTGCTGTCGTCAGTCCATCGGGTCTTCAGCTCCACAACAAAGGGGATATGTAATTTGTCATATACACCCCTAAAGAATTGTTTTAATCTACTGGCCAATCGCGTCAAAAGATTAGAATTGAAGCCAGGATAAACAAGAACACTAAGTAGCGGACCGAACAGCTTGTTTCGATCGGCCTTAAATGTTGCATCATCTGTGTCTTCGCCGCTTTTTGAAACAGCTGGTATCCCACAGTCGTTTAGCTCATTCGGTGTCATTATTAACCATGCAAATAAGGCGTGCACCACACGACCACATAGAGTACTAAGAAGATTTCCATCTCGGTATGTATGGCGCACTTGATCAAATACAGTAAACATCGGAAGTGGCTTTAAGGCGAGTTCTGTGGGTTTAATAACCTCTTTAAGATCACTTTGCTGTCCTAGCGTCGTCCATGAACCAATTGTAGCGGCACGTTCGTTTCCGCCATTGTGTCTCAGTGCAACGAAAACCACGGAAAATATATCTACACATTGTTGTAATGTTCTCTTTGCTTTTTCTTCTGTCTGATAATGAAATGTTTTTAGTTCGACCAACCGTTGGCCTCCACCTTTTAAATGAAACACAAAGTCGGCGCCGACTCCATTCGGTTCTATAGTAATTTTCTCAATTTGATTCAAAACAAATAAATCTAGTGTTTGATCGACGACTTTTCTGATGATTGCTTCTGTATCAACACCGAGCCAGCTGTAGTACCTTAAATATCGTGTTGCGACACGAGTGCAATCATTATTCAGCAAAACTCTTCCATCCCCGCCCTTTGGCAAATTAGTATGTACTGGGATTCTTAATTTTTCAGCTTTAGAAGCAAGTAAAACACCAACCAAATAATGTGTATTAACTCCAGCGGTCGTATCAAAACGGGTACCCATACCTTTCTCAGTTTCAGATTCTGGGAAAACACTATAGGCGGTCAGATTGGCCCATCCGTATACTCTTTCATCCCATTGTCTCCAATTTTCGACATGAGAATTCAATTGATCGTTTCCCGATGAAAAAACAGACGCTGTGAGCTCTTTTGTTTCAAAATCTGGGATGTATGCATTAAGGTTATCGTATCGAGTCTCGGAAGTTTCGTCGATATCAAATAATACGTCGTTCGGAGACAATTCAAACGAACGCACAACCCATTCAAGTGTGTTTCCTTGAGCATCCGGTGTAAATGTTTTAATTACATGTGCCTCCCTGACATCTTTAGCTTTGGTTCCATTTAACTTAAGAAGAGATTTACTCTGAGACATGTTTTCTACGAATTACTATGGCGGCTGTAAATACCCATTCGGCTACTATCAAAAGAGGCGGTACGTGCTGCGTCCAAGCGCCCCCAGCTGATCGCGATCCACCGCATGACACGGCGGGCGGATTGAGGGGCCATACATGCCAACAGCGCGCTGGTCTTCCTCCGTTTTCCATACATGTGTTGGCAGTCAATTGCGCAAGGCTGAGCGATCCAGAGTAACATCCCCAGGCTTCGTCTAATTCCGGTCTAATTATTGCACCGCCGATCCAAATCAATAAAATAATCAGATTAAAAAAAATAACCGCCATTTTCACCGCGACAGGCCAGTTGTATCCAATCAGAGTATTCACAAGGGACATCTTATGGATGTATTCCGGATAACCAACGTCTTGGCTTGACAGTCTCGTTTGCCTGGCTATATTCAGACTAGTATTGTGCAGCTTTGACCCTGATTCCTTTGAAAAGTGGACGCATGTTCCATTTAGAATGAGCATTGCGCCAGCCAAGGCCAGACCGAGAAATGTCATGAGCAGTCCGGGTCGCGAAATGAAAACAGCAACGGCCGTCCACCCAAATAAAAGTTGGACCTACAATTCTGTGAGTCATACCCTCGCTGAAAGCAAAAGGTGTATTTACCATCCCAATTCTGTTTGACAACGCCGGGCTAATTAACCAACTGATTTCGCTTGTATCTGTAGCACAAACATGTTAAAAGGTAAAGACAGACACGCCACAAGAAAACGAATCTTTAGAGGCTAGCCTCACACTCTGGACTCATGGTGTTTACGAGTAATGACAAAGTGTGCATATAGGTCTTATAGTCGTGTCGATTGCCTTAACGCTGGCTCTGGTCGGCATCTTTACTGGATATGCAGAAAGCGTAGCGGCCGGTCAAATGGTCTTGGTGTACGGATTCAATTCAGACAGACTCAAAGCGATCTTTGAAAACAAGTCTGCTATAACGAACTGGATGACTGCGTTTTTATCGCTCGCTTCATTTACCACAATTACAATATCGGCAGCAATCGGAGAATCATGGTTCTATTGGCCTTACCTTACCGTGTCGCTCATTTTCGGCATGTGCACTGGAAAAATTGGCCCTTATGACCAAGTCAAAAAAGGCGACAATGGAGAGATTATTCGTCTTGGGACTGACGTGACGTTGCCATATCTCGGGCAGTACTTCACCTTAATAGCAAGTGTACTTTTTGCTTTTGGTCACGTCTTTGCTCAAACGGATGATTCGGCACTAATTTTGGCAAGCATTGGAGCCGGCTGTAGTTTTATAAGCGATGGAATTGTGACGTCTTCTGTCATATTCGAAAGAAAGTTGAACTCTCCAGGAAAGAAGTCTTCTAGTCCTGTTCCTCTTTCGCTTTGTTCGTTGTGTTACGTTGCGAGTGCCGTGGGATTTTCTTTGACCGAGTCTGCCGGAATCATTGCGACAGTCACTTGGGTTTTCCAGTGCATCAATTTTTTAAAGACGTCAGCGAATAATAAAACACATCTTCGGATACTGAAACTTCTTTTAGTTCTTGCGGTGGCGGGTCTTGCGGTTACATCGGTCAGTATTGGGGGGAAGCATGGCCTTTTCGATACAACAAGCGTGGATCTCGGTGTTGCTGCATTAAGCATTGTCTTTATTCAAAACACTATTCAGGTTGTAGACTTGTTTTAATTAAACCTTTTTTTGTTTCGTCTTTTTACCAGCTACGCGGCCATAGAATGCGCCTGGGTTTTCGTGTTTTTGCCTGAGAAGAGATCCCTTGCACCGCAATGCTTGGATTCCGTTGGCGGAACAAATAAGATCGAACGAGTCGGCTGTTGTGTCGAGCCAAGCATATGCATCTGCGCTGTGGAGTTTCCGAGTCATGTAGCTTTGCACTTGGAGGGAACCTCGGCCATCTGTGAGTGACGCCGGGCGTCCTATAGATGAGTCCCCTGTAGATTTAGGTCCAATGCCAAACACAATGGTGCACGACCCATCGTTGGATTCTCGCTCAAAGTCGATTTCAAAAGGAGCCGATACAACTTTCTAGCAAGACGTTAGAGCACGCAATATGGTGAATGTACGGACAGACCGACTTACCCGAAGTTGGCGTATGGAGACACGCTTGAGGCCGTAGAAGGATCGTGTGCCGTCGCCGTGGTCCTCGTACAAGACCTGTTTGAATTCAGTACGCGGTAGCCGTCGATAAAATCGGGGTGATTTACCTCGTTGTCTCGATACGTCTTGAGATTCATCAGGGCATCTGCTATTTGGTCGGGGTTCATATTGTTATTAACAGCATCACCGTATCCAATTATATTACAATGAATGAGTTCGCACTTTGGGCACTCGGCGTTTTTTTCCTCGTGTGGGCCATATACAACATCGAGGACACTGGCGGCGCGCACCGCTTTACGTGGTGGAATGGCTTTTTGTTTAGTCTGTTTTGCCTCTCGGGAGGAACACGATGGACCGGACTCGTCACTGCAACAACAACGATAGTCGTCATAGGCGTCTTTGTGATGAGCTGTAAAAAGGCTACGTTACTGCAAGAAGCATTGGACGACAATGGACCAGCCCTGTACTTTCTAGGAACTTGGGTAAGCTCTCTAAAGTCTGTCGCATGACGTTTTATTCATGTGGTTCTATAGTTAATGCACTACTTGCCGCCCGCGGTTGTATATGCGACTGTCAAAAGGATTACTGCAGGAGCAATGACTGGTGTCGGCGTGTTTGCACTATACGTTGCGTCGAATGATGCGTCTGGTAAGATTTATCCTTTCTTTAGTAAATTGGCGCTTCTCACACACTATCTAGAGGTGTACGGTTCGGATCTCCCAAAGACGATAACATTGGTTCCAGCTGTATGTCTTGGTTTATCTCTCGAGTTCCTTCGCGCGTACCAATCTCGCCAATAGAGGTGCTAAAGACTATAGCGGTTGCAATCCAAAACGGCCACGAAAAGGTTTGTATGAATGCTATAGCCAAAAGCCCCACGGCTTCCAAGTCATGATTTTTAGCAACTAAGAGTGGCGTTGATAGTGCATAGCCCCAGTACGCATGTTCTGTAAGCGCTGCGCCAGTCACCGTGAGTACCAAGATACTGACAGGGATAGGATTTATCATTTAATTAAAGAAAGATCTATGTATTTATACAAGCCCACGCGTCCACGGAAATAAAGTACTTTTCGGTGGTACATTTTCTGGTGTCCGTATAGCTTCCAACCATGCTTCAGCGCGTGCTGCTCTTAACAAATGGATAATTGTCGATGGAATAGAGTAGGCAGTCGATGGATCAACACGAAAGAAGCGGCGACCGTCTGCGAGGCACGACGTAAGAGAATCCGGGTAATACTTTCCAAACACACAGACGCTCACGGGTTGGTCTTCGGGTAATGGCAGTGCGGCCTCTATGCCAACGCGTAAGGGTGGCGGTACGCCTACCCACATTTCTGCTATGGCAACATAAAGAGTGACAAGAAAGATGGGATCGATACTATGAATAGCAGAGAACTTTCCTAGCACTTCATCGAGTGTTCCCTTTGCGACTCCACCAATTATTGACTCGACCGTATCACCCGTTTGCTTTTCAAGTGCAGCATAAGGTGTCACGCCAAACGGAAGGCCGCTTGCATTTTTGGGCTCGAGATGGGTCTTTATGGTGGAATGGATGACCGTATCGCCCGTTTTTGAGTATGTCAGGCCCTTTTTTGAAAACTCCAAGACAATATGCATCAAGTTGAGGCATTCCTTTTCTGCGACACCGGGCAACATCAAGATGGGTCGGTCGGTTAAGTTGGCCAACTGAAGTTCAGCCCGTACAACTTCTGGCGGCTTTGTTGGGTCACAACCACCGTGCTTCCGGATCACATAGACCACATCGGCCAACGTATTGTAGTCGAGAAAATTTAGCGTTTCAATCTTTTGGCAAAGCACATCTGCAATCTCATTGTCGGGCCCAGGTGCTGTAAACGCACGCAGAAGACACTCGGGAGCAACTTCAGACTCCAGCATGGGTAGATCTTCCGGAATCCAGGCCATTGTTCACAAGTGCGGTCCCGAATGCTCACTCACGGAAACTGGACCAAATACTTTTTACTGTAGGACAGCGTCGTTGGTTCACCACTGTGGCCCTAACTGCCACAGTACGATTATGACGAGCGAACATATGGTTTGTCTTGCAACTGG
>UEXN01000768.1_pt2 | contig 21653 bp, 35 predicted proteins | sample 1796711 | NCBI WGS metagenome assembly UEXN01 (sample SAMEA4772470, study PRJEB27181) | metagenome | reverse complement strand
TTGAAAATCATACAACCTCTTGCAGTAATAGTAGCTGTACCAAAAGTTAAATCGGCAAAGTCTGTAAATGCAGTAGTCCCTGAAGTAGTCGGATCAACTCTTGTTAAAGTTCCACCTTTAGCGGTGTAGTTTGTGCCTGATACTTCTTGACTTGTACTGTAGGCTGTGGTCGCAGCACTCATAGTAGCTGAACTAGTATATAGGGCTAACTTGAAGGTATTCCCTCCAGAGTTTTTAAAATTATGCACGCCTTCAAGAAGTTCTTTCTTAAAAGAAGTACACATAGCCTGAGTTATAGCCATTATAGTCTCCTTATAATTTCCGCAAGGTCTTTTTGTCCTTGCGCTTCTAATTGATTGCCTATCGTACACATGTGGTTTTTAATTGCCTCGTGCATGTAATGAGCAATAATAACTTGACACGAATTTCTGAAGGCATGGGCTTGCGCTTTAATCGGTTCCGGCGCTGTGTCGCTCACCGAAACTAATTTATTAGTAGCCATTTCAGCAACTTCTTCTACTGTATGGCCTCTACCATGTGTTGTTTTTACTCCAAGGTTTCCTATGGAGAGTGTAAATGAATCAGTTTCCATTAATATTTCTCTGGTTCTGGTGGACCAACGATATCTTCTCTTCCCGAAAGTCCTGTAAGTGGTTTTTCTTCCAAAACTTCCGAAAGGTTTCCAACGGCTAATTCACCTTTGTCTAAATATACCACAGGTGGATCATCAAGCCTATGGTATCCATATAATTTTTCTTTTGTAGACACGTTAGTATCTAACAACGAAGAGCTTGGTGCAATCGCTACATCAATTCCTTTTTGTATACATTTCGATAACCAAAACTCACAACATGCTCGCCCCATCTCTCCAAAATGCACGTTGGTTTTATATGTAAAATCAGCGCCAAACATATTAATAGAACCAACTTCTTGGTACAGCGCATAAGCAATGGCGTATGCAATTGAATTATTAAAATAAGCGCATCCTGTTTTTTTAATCACCTCTTCTAAAGGATAAAGGACAATGCCAGGAACACGGGTATCTTTTACGCAAGAATAAATTGGAACATCTAATCTTGGCAGTGTTCTGCGCATAACGTGGGTTTGAGGTCCTGCATCAAACGTGTCAAAAAACCTTGTTGCAGGGTCCATAATAAAGGCTCTGTCTGGAGCTATGACTGCGCACATTGAACCTATCGTCCAAACTTCATCGTATTCTTGGCTATGGCTAATGGACAAATGATAGTCTAGTTGACTTCTGCCCATGGCGACTATGGCAATTTTTTTGCCTTTCAGGCTTTCTTCAATCATTTATTGTTGTTGCTGTTGTTTGGGAGAAACAAACCCTCTTGGTCTATCAAATCGATTTTCGTCTCTTGTAGCTCTTCCTTCCATTAACGCTGTTGTGCTCATAAGCGCGTTTTGAAAACGTTGCTCAAACATATTTGTTTCGTTTAAGTCTTGTTTCATAAAAATACTGGCCTCTACTAACGTTCCATACAACAATAAATCAGGCGCGTTTTTTGAAACCCATGTGGTTCCACTGTCTCCGGCCGCTGTTAATGAATTAGGCTCATATAAATAATGCAGCTCAAACGTCAGGTTTGCATTTGGAGTTGGCGCCAGTATAAAAGTATCGTCATCAAACTGACCATAAAACTTAGGCGTTCCTGTAGTGGCTGCCGATTGCGTGTAATTACGCATAAAACTAGGGTGTTTTAACAATAAATAAGTGTACTCGCTGTTGCTGTTTAAAACAGCTAAACTTAAAGGTGCAATGAAATCTGTAGGCGCAGAAAGATAGGGGTTTCCAGAAGCAGCCGTGCCCGTAACATTTTTACGAAAAACATTGAGTTCAATCGTATTAAATATACGGTTTTCCGCTTGTTGTATAAACGTGTCCAACGTATTTACAAAAGTGGTTTCAGAATTATCCATGTAATTCTGCACCGCTGTTTTTAATCCACTATATGTAAAACTCATGTTGTTGGTCCCGCCGTTGTTGTAGAACCGCCACCGCTAACGTTCCCCGTTGTTGCAGTCCCGGTTGAAGTAAATTTATAATTGTTGTCATCTACAACCGTTATTGTATATCCACTTGAAGCCTCAAGTACAGTGGTTGTTATTCCGTCAAAAGCTGCTGTTTCACGAAAACGAACCGTGTCTCCGGTTGTTCTGTTGTGCTTAAACTCGGTGGCTTGAACAATTGCATTTTCTCCAGAGGCAAGTGCTCGAAAAGGATTTAAAGGCAAAAGCGTTTGAGCGGGTCCTACCGAAACAAAGCCTCCTCCGCCTCTTATTGCGCTGTCCGCAGTTCCCGAAGAAACACCAAAACTATAGGTATCGGTTGTTATAACAGTAATTGAGTATCCGTCTGGATCTTCTAAAGCAGCCGGAGAGAGCCCAGCAAAAGGAGAAGTTCCTCTAAACCTAACTTTGTCTCCAGTTGTTCTACCATGGTCGTCCTCAAAAACGGTTACTACAGAACTACTGGCTGTAGATAAAAAAGGGTTGCTTATCAATAAGGCTTCTGCAACCGGCTCAATTCTAGCGGGTCTTGGATTTCTTATTGCTTCTGCATCAGCGGAAAAATGCGGGGGGCTTAGTTGAGGTTGTTTAGGTTCCCACTGATCGGGGCCCACTAAAAAACCGTCCCAAGTCATTTTCATGTCTCTTAAACGATAACGAAAACCCGATATGTCGCATATTCCATAAGCTCTTTTTCCGCTTGCAAACGCCATTATATAATTGTCCTAGCGGGAAGAAAACGAGAACTTACTGTGTCGATGTTTTCTGAAGAAGCTCTTTGCCATTCTTCATCGTATATTTGTTTTAAAAGAGGCACTCGTTCAGGTGCTCTTTTTATTGCCACGTAGTATGAAAGTCCTGCAACCATTGCTGGTAAAAACTCAAAAGTAATTTCTAACGTGTTTGTATAAACGCCTGCGTCTTGCATTCGCGTAAGGGCATAGTATCGAAAAACGTCTGTAGAATTTTCTGGGGCGGGGTACAAATAAAGTTTAGGAGTAATCGCTCGTTCTAAATAAAACTGAGTAACCCTAGACTTAGTGGCTTTATCGGGGAGATACTGGTAGTCGCTTCGACTTATTCTATTAACCTGATAATCAGTTGTGGTGCTTCCAGAAGTGCGTCTAACAACGGCTGACAACACATTAACTAAATCTGTATCAAGATCGTAGCTTGCTGTTCCTTCTACTAAAGCTTTCGTGCGTTCTTCAATAAGCCAAAGATTAAGTCCTCTGTTTGCCCAATCTGCAAACATAAGATTAAGAGACCGTCTAGCTGTTTCTAAATCATAGCCTGTTCTTAGCTCCAAGCCACAACGTTCAAAAGCTTCTTCAATTAACTCATCAACGTTCAGGTCAAACGCTGTTGTCCCTGAAGTTGCCATGATTACGGCCTACGGTCTTTTTTCTTATAAGAAGTTTCCATTCCCATTACGCCACCGCCTCCCATGTAGCCCGGGATTTTTCCGCCCTTCTTATAGCCTTTAACTTTTTTGCCGCCTGTGTAGCCGGAGCCTTCTTGGGTCCAGTCTTGGCCTTCTCGTATCATTTCTCTTTTTCTTCCTAGTCCTGGCATAATTTACCTCTAATTATTAGGTGCTTCATAATATTTTATAAACTCGCACCAAACTGTGTATTCGTTTCCTGCATCGGAAGTTGATGGAATAACGAAAAGAACGTCTCCACTGTATCCCGTTGCTTCTGTGTTGATCAACCCTCCAATGGGACTAAAGTCAAACATGTTGTCATAAGAAAGCGTTAAAAAAGTAACGTTAGCGTCTGCATCCCAATCTAGGGAAGCAGGAGCATCTGTTCCTCCGCCTACTGCGTACCAGATTTTACTTAGTGCAACGTGGGCGCAAGCTTTCCCGTTGTTTGTTGTCAATGCTGAAACATCGACCAACGTTGTGCTGCTTGCGCTTCCGTCTGATAAAACTGAACAATAAACAACTAGTTTTTTGTCGTAATCATATTGAATGGTAGGGCCTGTGACAGTATTAGCCATAATTCAGCTCCTTATGCGTCAGCGAATGGAGTAACTAATGTTCCCGAACCAAGTATGATTCCTTCCACCGCGTATTTAGCAGAAGCCATTGCAGTTACTTTTACGATACTGCCAGCTAGTCCACCCTTGGTGCTTCCGTTCATAGTGATAACGTCGTTAGACGCACCTGAAATAAACGTTTTACCTGTTGCGTTAGTTACACCTGTGTAAGTACCGCCAACAAATTTATCGGTGCCATCAGTTAAGATGTCCATATCTGTTGCTGCGGTGACAACTATAAATGTAAAAGTAGCGCCTAGGTTATTGGTTTGGTTTGGATCGTCGTCACTGCCTGGAGCAGTTGCAACAATTGAAGGTAAAGTAAATTTACCGTCTGCGTCATTAGTCACTATGACTTTTCCAGCGTGTGCTGCAACAGTCAAAGTTGTGTCAGCAGTTAGACTAACTACGTTAGCGTTTCCTGCCGAAATAAAGCCAGCTAGTGATTTAACTGGACCTGAAAAGGTTGATTTTGCCATAATTTTTTCTCCTGAAAAAATAAGTCCTATTGTCTTGGCTTGTCTGCTAGGGCAGTCGATAGGACAAAGTTATTCCTAGATACAATAACTATAGTACGTGTAAAACGGGGAAAAAGGAAGAAAAAAGGGAGCCGAAGCCCCCTTTTCTGTAATACTGAGTAAGAAAGTCTGTTTGTGTTACAAACAGTGTATTACTTCTTCCATATTTAGCTTTATGCTCCGGGGCTGCCAAAGACTGCTCGGGGGTCAGACCACCCAAACGAATATCTTTCGCGTGCCTTATATCGAACATTACCAGTATCGAAGTCTGCTTCCATTGAAGTCTTGATTGGCGAACGGTTAAACATTTTGAAACCGTTTGGACAATCAGTCTTAATGAACCAGGCATCGGTATCAGTAAGATAATGATTTACGACGTAGCCTTCAGGGACCATGCCCATGTTGCGTACTGCGTTTATATCATTATCAGAAGTTCCTACACGACCAGGTGTTTCCATGAGCCTATCAGCAGTGAACTGTAGTTCTTTAGGGATGATTAGTTTCATTCCTTGAAGTGCTACTTTTAGTCCACGCTCATCTGTAAATGCTGCAATGTCAATCAGTGCTTGCTCTAACGAAGTTTCGTTAAGGTCAGCAGAGGTAGAAAGCTCATTACGCAAATTAGCGCCACCCACAGTTGGGTGGTCTGTTGCGCAAAGTTCTTTACCGTCGCCGCCTAAATAACTTGTGTTAAAGGCTCTGTTTAAGACAGATGCAGATTTTACTTGCTTAGTGTTTGACATACTTCTTGCAAGCGCACGAGTGTATCTTGCTGACAATTTGTCATAAAGATTATCCTCGATAGCTTCTTCAGTAATTGAAAACGCTAAAGCAATGGTTTCATGGGTATACCTAGAGGTAAAGGCTTCTTGTGCTGAGTCGAATGCTACACCTGCTCCTTCAGATTTAACGGGTGCTGCATCGAAACCGGTAAGCATAACTTCTTCTTCAAAAGCGCGGTCACTTGATTCAACGTCATAAATTTCTTCATGTTCGTTGTCATATCTACCGTACTCTAGTCCAAAGAGAGCATTCAAGCCAGGTAGCAATTCTTTTACGAGTTGCGCTCTACTTATTGCCATTATCTATACTCCTTAAGTTCCAGCCACAGGACCTCTATAAGCGTGCTCATTGATTATTACAACCAAATTTGCATTATTCGCTGTGAGATCTCCGTTAGAATCATCTTGAACCACACCAACAATCTTAAGCTGTAAAGCTTGAGTTGTGGCGATTGTGCTTGAGTCGAGCTCTCGAGTGCTTACGCCCGTAGTCGTACTACCACCAATTCCGTCGGTATCAGCATTTCTACCTATACAGGTAACAGCCGATGCGCCGTCTGCTTGTACAACAAACATTTGATTAGGATCGTCATAGATGAATACATCTATAGCGCCACCTCCGAGTGCAGTTGTGCTTGCAGGGTAGTAATTCGAAAACGTAGGCTCTCCGCTGGTATTAACATAGTAACAATGTGAAAACACACCAACTATGTTAGCTGAACCAGCCGCTGCTCTGTTAATATATCCGCCTGCGAATATGCACAAGTCACCTTGAAAGATGCTTGTACCGTATCCGGAGGGATCAATACTATACTTATTAGCTTGCTGTACAGCCGAACCAACATTAAGTCCTTTATACGGACGAAGCCCGAAGGCTTTATCTACGTTAGCCATTTTTATTTAGTCCTCTAAATAAGATGATATTAAATTACCGATAAAAGTTAAGCCTTATCAGCCGCTCTCTTACCGCCCAATGTTACACGAGTCTGCCGATTTGGTTTAGAAACCGACATAGAGGGATGTGATCCGTCTCTGAAGTAGTCGTTGTCAACAGCGTCCATTTGTCCTTCCGTTTTGGAATTAAAATGGTGCGATCTTTCCTCAACTGTTTCTTCAGGTATACGAGCCAATATCAGCCCTCCTACCCCAATACATCCTGCGTGTTTACCGTCTTCAATGGTGGGAGCTTCGAAGTCCGGATACTCATCTGCTCTCACAGGTTCATATCCTTCACGGAGTCTTGCTGACATGTTCTTTGTGTCAGATTGTCCGCGGACATCGGTTCTTATCCACCTATGTCGATAGCCTTCAGGAGGCGGGGGCGCATCCAATGCGGATGGCGGAGACCATGGTTTACGTCGAGCTTGTTTTTCTCTAGTATTGGTCTCGCGTGAAGCGCGAGTGTTGTTTTCTGTTTTTTTAGTCATGCTTTACTCCTTCACGTGTTTTGCATACTCTTCTAGTGGCACACCTAATTTCTTGGCAATAGCAACCTGTGATGGTGTGAGTCTCACAGTGTTTTTGCCGCGCCCTCTTTTCGGACTGCGTGTTGCAGATGCGACCGTTTGGGCGGGACGCTTATTCGTTTCAATAACAGAAGTTCCTTCATCAAACTTATGGGGAAACTCTGCCTTCATTCGTTTATCTATCTCATCATAATACTCATCTTCGGTCCCGTCAAACCCTTCTTCCTCTGTTAATTGACGATGATGAACAAAACTGGTCATAGTCATAGCGGCATCTTTGCCAAACCAGTTGTTTTTTGCTGCCCATGCTTCCGCTTTTGGATCAGGCGGTGCAGGCGGCGCGTTTGCGACATTGTTTTCAAAAACTTGGTCCAACGTAGCTGGAGGAGGAGGTGTTTTATTTGCTTGAACTTTTCTTTGTTCGTTTAAGTTTTTAAGGTTTTGTGCTTCTACAGCCAGTCTTGCTAGTTTTTGTTGTGCTTCTACCTGTCTATCCACTTCGTCATTTTGAGTGGCTTGTCTTAGTTGTTGTTTGGCCGCTTCTGTTTCTGTAGTAATACGATTTGCAAACTCTACTATATAGTTTCCGTCCAAAGTGGTGTTTTTGGTCTTAAGTCCTTCGTTTTCTTTTTTAACGCTTTCGGCAAACTTTGTTGCTGCGTGTTCTCTGCGTTCGGCTTCTCGCAGTTTTGCTGTTAGTTTATCAATTCTTTTTTGAACTTTTTTGCCGTAGTCTTGAAGTTCTTCTTGTTTTTCTTCTGCTTGTGTCTCTTCTACAACTACGATTTTCTCTTCTTCAACAGGGGCTTCTTGGCCTACCTCTGTAATTACAGCGCCTTCTTGAGGCAATTCGACGTCAACAGAAGGACCCGAAATATCTAGGTCTACCATTTTTTCTTCGTCAGTTTTTGTCAGTTCTTGTGCTGGCATGATTTACTCCTCATGTTAATAATTATGCAGAATTGCTTCTGGGTCTTCTACTTTAGCGATGATTTCATCGTCGTTAAGAATTTTTACTTCGCCGCCTTCTATGTCAAAACGAGAACCGGCGTATCGTCCAAACAACACCCAATCGCCGTCTTCGCACCAGGGACCTGTTGAAAATTTCTGTTCGTCTTGGTAAGCCAAAGGGCCAACCTTTAATACATAACCAAGGACCGTGGACAGTTGTTGTCGTTCCACTGTTTGTTCTGTGAGATAAATGCCGCCTTCTGTTTGAGTTTTTCCGCGATAGGGAAGAATAAGGATTCTCCACCCTGTTGGACTAGGCAACTGGCTTAGTAAATCGGAGGAAAGTTTTTCTGGATTGAGTTTTTCCTCATCCGTTTTCTTTTGTCCAATTTTTTCGTAAGCTTTTTCTAAAGGCGCTTTACTAGCCTCTTCTTGCGCCCACTTCTCTTCAAGGGCGGTGGTGGCGTCACTCACAGTTTTATTCTCCTGATCTTTCTAGTAACGTATCTATTTCGGTCATAACATAAGACAAAGCTTCTGTCTGTCCGGTTAAATTGCGATAATGCTCCCAGTCTTTTACTTCACCGTTAAGCATCATCGTTTGTACTCTTTCTTGCTTTTCTTTTACTATTTTCAATAGTTTATAAGCAAAATCTAAACTGTCAATAATTTCTCTCCTTTATCCGCCGTACGTGTTAAAAAAATCTGGAAAAACCTTGGGCTGGTTATTAAGTATTTCACCAGTCCTGGGATCTTGTTCGCTGTGGAAAACGGGAGGGTTAGAATAAACAGAGCTTATTCCTGTGGGATATAGTTCTGCTGTAGACGTCGTTGGAATGTTGTAATTATATCCCGAAGCGTCTCCTAAATTAAGCCCGGCAAGTCCTGTGCTCATTCCGGCGCCTGTTTCTGTTCCTCCGCTAAAAGGTGTTGTTCCCCCAAATTGGTTGGAGCCCATAATATCGTAAGGGCTCACCGATCCATAAGGATTTGAATACTCTGTGTACGGATTGTAAGAAGTAGGTACTGTAAAATCTCGGGTTGGGTCCGGAGTAGTTTCTCCGCCTCCACCGCCACCTTGACTTTGCATTGCTGCGGCTATAGCTGAGTTGATTGCGCCACCTTCTCCCAAAGCTGCGTTAAGGGCGGCTTGTACAGAAGAATCAACGCCTTCTTGTCCTAAATATCCCGCGTCTGACATCAACGCATTAATCTGGTCCGCGGTCATGTAACCTGAATCAAGTAAAGCTTGAATGTCTTCCATGGACATTCCTTCTTCTCCGCTTTCTCCGCCTCCAAGAGCAGCAATTGCATCGGCAATCATTTGCTGTACTCCCTCCGCTGTAATTCCTTCTATTGGATTACTGGCTAAATACTCAGAAATCATTTGATTAATTTGTTCTGGAGAAAGACCGTTTGCTAAACCTTCGTCGATCATTCTTTGGATTTCTTCCATTCCTGGAACTCCCGCAGTAGCATCAGCAATCATTTGTTGAATTGTTGTGATGTCCACGCCTTCCATTGGGTTGTTTTGCAAATAGTTGTAAAGAATGCCCTCAACCATTTCGGCGGTCATTCCTTCGTCCATCGCTTGTTGTATCCACGCCATTACATCGTCTGCGCTTGCAAAACCCTCTTGGAGTCGGCTCATAGCATCGAGGTCGCTTTCTAGGCCAGCAAGTTGATTGGCTATAAGTTCTCTTATGGCGTCATCGCTCATTTGACCGCCCGTGACCTGTTTAATCATGTCCAAAATTTGTTGTTCGGTCATGCCTTGCATCTGGGCGTTTGCAATCATTTGTTGAATTTGTTCTTGGCTTAAAAAACCAGAAAGATCTGAACTTGTTGCGTAATCACTTAAATCAATGTTTTGATTGTTCATTTGATCTTGCAACATTCTTTCAACGTCTTCTTGGCTTAGAAAGTCAGTTGCTCCGAGCGCTTGGTTTATGGCATCTTGTACTTGAGTGTTTGTTAGAAAATCTGGAACACCCATTTTTTGTAAAACGTTGGCTTCAATCTGACCAGTGTCCATGCCTTGAAACAATTCTTTTGCATCGGCAGCAGTCATAAAATCGCTAAAATTAAAACCTTGACCCGGGTCTCCCTCTCCAATATATGTACGAGGTCCTTCTTCTTCGTCCTTTATAGGGTCGTATAAAGGGTCGTCAAAAGGATTAAATTTTGGTGTTGTTCTTGCCATTATTTCTTTTTAGATTGTTCCATTTTTTCACGAGAAATAGATGCTCTGAGTGCTGCGATGTCTTCTTGACTTCTCATCTTCTCTTCATCAGTTTCTTCCCGTACTTCCATCTTTTCTCGCTCAAGGTCTAGTTTCTCTTCAGCGATTCGCTTGTCGTCTTCGTTCTCTTGTGATCTTATCATAAGTTCTTGTTGTTTCAATTCTAACACGCCGTTGTCTTTTCCAGAAACATCCATAATCTCATTGATTCTAGGCATTATTTCTTCAAACAAATCAGCTTCAGCCTGTGCTTTCATTTGTTCTCTTAGTGGATTAGGCGGCATAGGCTGTGGAGGCATTCCCCCCTGTTGTGCCATCATTTGTTGCTGCATCATCATTTGTTGTTCTTGTGCCAACTGTTGTTGCAGTTGTGGATCTTCCGCTGCCAATTGTTGTAACTGCTCTTCTGCAATTTGTTCCGCTTTAAACGCAATGTGTTGAAAAACATTGGAAAGCAGGCTTGTCGCCACCATGGGGTTCATTGTTGCCATGGGGTTTTCTAAAAACGCAATGTGCGATTCTATGTGTGCATCATGGTCTTGATCCGGAAACGCTTGTATGGGTGTGCCCATTAAAGCCGCCGCATTTTCTAAAGCCGGACTCATTGGTTGTGGTGGAGGCGGATCAGGCAGTAAAAGTGCTTCAATGTTTTGAGAACCCAGTGCCGTATACATTCTGCGATACGCTTCTTTTATGTTGTGGATTTCTGGATTGCTTTGCACCAGTTGTAGTTCTTGTTGCGCCAACGCAATACGTTGTGCAAAAGAGAAAAAGTTTGGATCAGAAACCGGAATGACATCAACACGGTTATCAAAGTCCGTTTGTTTTATCATCTGGTCTCCACCGACAACCTGATAAGGGTACTCTGGCGGAAGAAACTCTGAGAAAACTCTGGCTAATATTCTAAATTCTGTTTTTTGGGCATAATGCAGTCGTTTGTGAACCGCGGACATGACCTTGGTCCCCTGTTCCATAAGCGCCAATGTTGTACCAACCGCCGCTTGTTCATTGCCTTCGCCCACTTGCATGTCTGAAATAGCCGCGAACCGCTGGCCGGCTTCAACACAAAAGCCCATTAACTGGAATAAAGTACCGCTTGGTTCTTTATAAGGAAGAGGCATCAAAGAATCTTTTAGTGCACCCCCTGGTGCGTCTACGTCTCTAAATTCTCCGGGTTCTAAAGGTGTCTCATCGTCTCTAATTCTTATGCCTCTGGCTTTAAAACCAGCCGGGAGGTTGGACAGGGTTCCTGCGTCAATGAGTTGCCTAAGTGCCGCTGTTGCAGTTCGAGAGAGACCACCGATCATGTGGATTAAGCCAAAGCCATAGAAACCCAGTCCTGGAAGAAACTTATAGTGTACAAAATAGGCAATTTTTCGCCTGAGTGGATCGTCTTCGTAATAGTTGCGTCGAATGGAAAGAACTTGGCTAGATGTTCTGTCCACTGTAATTATAAAAGGTAGGTGTAGACCATCCGGGTCTTCAAATCCAGGCATTTCCATGTTGACGTGAAACTCAAGAAGTTCATACATCATGTCGTTGCCCGAACCGCTGATGCCTTCAATCTCTTCTACTTTGTCTTGCGACACTGTTTGTGTGCTGGTGTACGCAGGCGTTACCTCAATGTCTCTATAAAATCCAGACAGTTGTTGGTTGCGTATATCATTGTAAGACATCTTCACTACGTGCGTAATTCTTGCACACGTTTCTAAATCACTCGCCGCGTACGGCACCACCAAATCTTCAACAGGGACAAACTTACTGACGGCTCTTTGTAAAGACGGATCGTAATAAACTTTCTTAAATGCAGAACCGGCCAACGGAAGATAGAACAACAATTGATCCATTTCTGGTGTGTACTCTTCCATAACAGTTGTGATCTGATAGTTCATAAACTCACGAACTCGATCCGATTGGGCTTCCACTTCTGGTGTAGCCGTTCCCACAATGTTTGTTTTTACCGGTCCTTGAGCGGGCAGTAGTTCTTTAAAAGCAGAGGCTTGAAATTGTGTAACCGATTCGGCAAGGAGAGGGTGAGTGACACCGCTTGCGCCAGGAAACGGTCGATCTCGGTCTTCGTATTTAAACCCGAGAAGATCCAGTCCTTTGACATAGGCATCTTCCCATTCGTCACGAGTCATTCGATCTTCTTCAAAATCGCCCAATAATTGAGCAGACAAAGCCCCGAGTTCTCCTTCGTCTATGTATTCTGCAAGGTTTGCATCAAAAGGAATCATTGCCTCGACGTTCATCTCATCGGGCATAAAGTCAAGAACGGCACTGCCGTCTTGTCCAAAACTGACCTCTACATCGCTGTCCGTGGGCAACGGTGCTTCGATCTCGACTTCTTGACCCGCCTCAATGTCTAAATCAATAAGGTCCGTGATTCTGTCGATGTTTGTGGGTTTATTACTCTCGTCTACAGCCATTTTATGTCCATTGTTCTAGGGCATAGTCTACACTATTTTGTACTATTCCCCCATTTTTGTAGCCCTTCAACTCGTTTAGTTTACTTTGAGTTTTGTCTATTAACGCATTAAGTTCTTGAAGGTTGGTTTTGCTCATTGAACCGCCTTCTTGTCTAAGGAGGTTATTTAACTCATACAGTCTGGTTTCTAAACCATAAATCTGTTCTTGTGTGTCTTTAGCCTTTATTTCACTTTCTAGTTCCTTTGCCTCTTTCTCCAATTGTCGTTTCTTTTTTGTTTGAATTTGAATGTTGGTCATGCTCATAGCTGCGTCGTCCTGAATTTGTTGACGACTAGCTTTATTTTTCTCCATAAAACGGACCGGAAGAACAGTATTGTCACGCAGCGTCCAACTCCCTTTTTCTTGTCCATAGCTGTGTTGTTTTAAAAGATCTTCTATGCCGTACAATCTGGCTTCTTCTTTCTTAACAATGTCGTCTGCCTCTTTGTATAGGTTTTTTAAATGGTTCGTTCTGCCTTCTAAGTCCATTTCCATTTGTACCGGCGTTTGAGACATTCCTGTTTCCATTTCCGCTTTCATAACGGCTTGGTCTGCCTCGTCCATGTTTTTACCCATGTTTTTAAGCGCATCGCGGACCGCCCTGTACCCTCTGGGAGCGTTTTGAATAATAACCTTTGTTAAAAAAGCAAGGTCTATGCCCAACGTGGTCAAAAAAGCGACTCGTCTTGCGACCTCTGATTGTTCGGTTTTGTTGTAGCCTAGGCTTTCAAGAGTGTTCTCTATTGCGTCGTCGTAGGTGCCGGAACGACCAGCAATTGTGTTTAGTGCTATTTTTGGGGATTTTTCGTTGCCCAACACGCCTTTAGAGCGTAAGTCTAGTCGCGAAAAATAGTCCGCCGTTTTCTTGTCGGTATGGCGCTCAAGTCGATCTCTTTCTCGAAGCATCGTAGACAGTACCTGTTGGCCCGCGGTTTCCCTTGCTAACCACGGTACACCGGCGAGAAGATCGATAATACCAAACCCTTCCGCAATACCTGCCGCGCCGCCGCCGAATACATCTTTCTGCGCGTCGAGGTATGCGTCTGCTTCTTCCTGGCTGTTAAAAACCGGGGGCTGTAACATAGTGCCTCCTGTCTAGTATACGCCAGTGAAATTGGTGCCTCTTTCAGCGGCTCCACCGCCTCTGGATTTCCCTTTTCCGGCGCCGGGTTGTGGCCCTTTGCTGGTTTTCATTTCTTCTGTTTTTGCGTAGGGAACAAAACCTTGGCCTTTGATGTCTAGCCCTTTGTTGGTTTTAGATGCTTTCGCCATTTTCTCTCTCCTAATTATTAGTCGTCGTACAGAGGACGATCAATAAATCCGCCGCCTGCTTTTTTCTTTAGTTTGTTTTTTAATTCTAAAAACTTCTCTCGACGAGCAGTTTCCTCCGCTCTCTCAAACCATAACTGGGGATTTTTAAGACGTTCGACTTCAGCCATAATCGCGTCCATTTCTGCGCCGGTTTTTTCAAGAACTGTTTCGCCTTTGGCGTAACTTTCTGGATCAGAATAAACTTGTCGCATCATATCGGGAGCCGTGGCAGCTTCCGCTTCAATTTCTCTTATTCTCTGTGCTGCCGCATCTAGCTCAGAAAAATCCCCTTGCTGTCTTGGGTTTGCCACAGGCATAAAACCCTCCGAAGTGGTATAAGTTGTATCGACGGGAAGATCGACCGGAGTGTATCTGCCTTCTTTGACTATGTTTCCTCCATATTGCGAATAGCCTGCATCAAATACCATGTCCCGGTCTTTTTTTTCTGGAGCAGTATACTCCCCTTGTTCGTAACTAATTTCCTCGTCCCAAAATTCGGTGTCGTCAGCGGTGCCGGACTTTTTCTTGTGTACTTTTTGTGCTTGGGGCAACGTATTGACGTGCGCTTTCATGCCTCGAAGATTGTGCGCTAAATATTGGGGAGACATTTTGTCACTGTATTGTATTTGTCCCAGCGCGTCTGTTAATACATCCAGTTTTCCTTGGGGGTCCACGCCATTATCGTTTAAAGGCCTAATTATGTCGTTAAGACTTTTTCTGTCTTTTAGTAGTTCGGGTATATCGGATTCTAAAAACTCGTCAACTAAAACCATTGCTTCGTCGATTGCGTTTTCTTTGCCTTTTAAAGCGTCTGCCCGTGCAGCAAAATCATCAATTAGCGACGTAATTTTTTTGTCAAACATGTTTGTCAAAACGTCGTCGTCTAAATATTTTTTCCCAGAGAACATGTCCTCGAGTTCTGGATACTTTCCCTTTGCATGAAAAAGCTGTCTTTCATAGTATTGAACTTCATCGTACCCAAACATGTCATAAACCATTCTAAGTTGGCCTGATTCCGTGTCGGTTAGCTTTTCTCCAGCACGTTGTTTTTTCAAAATGTCGTGCAATGCGGTTTTGCTTTCATAACCCTCTTCCAGCATTTTTCTCAGTTTTAAATAATTTGGCCCGTAAAATGACATCAGTAATATTCCTTTCTTGGTGGTTTGTAATCGTTATCCATTAACTCATCTGATTCTAACGCAATAAATCCGCCTTGTCGATACCGCATTAAGGCTTGTGTGGTCGAATCCACCAAGTCGTCGTGGTCGCCAAAAGGAAAAGCAGCACACTCTTCGATCAACTCGTCCGCCCACCGCTTGTCCGGGGCCCAGACCATGCCTGCTTCCAAAAGCGGGGAAACGGCGTTGACTCGGGCAACTTTGTCTTGTCCTTTGTTCGGCGAATAGTTGAGCACGGGTATTCCGGTCTGTCTCAGTTCGTGTGTCAACGGCAGTCCGCTGGCCTTGGCTTCAATAATCACGATGTCTGGGTCCCAGTATTCGTACTGCTCAAAGGCTTGGTTTTTAAGTTCAGGGAAATTCCAACGTCCTTTTCGGACATCCAGCAGCAATAAATTGGGTTCTCCGCCCTCATCGGGGTAAAACACGCACCATGTGGTAATGGCTGAAAAGTCAGCGGTTTCCTTCTTGGAGAACGCCGTATCGTAACTTTGTATGACAAACTGCATGTTGGGCACCCGTTCTTCTTCCCAAACCTTCCACCACTCGCGTTTAAGAATCGCGCCTTCTTCAGAAGTAGGATTCTGCATCCATTGTGCTTCCCATTTGGATACCGGAATCGAAGCCTTTACGCCTTCCAATTCTGGCAATGTCCAGTATTCGGGCCACAGCGCTGTCCCGCTGGGCATGATGGCTGGAAATTCCACCACCTCCCATTGGTCCGCGTGTTCTTCGCTTTGTTTGCTCAATAATCGACCAGTGAGATCTTTGGTGCTCCAACGCGTCATCACAATAATAATCGCCCCTCCCGGTTGCAAACGTTGCCTTGGACCGGAAGAATAGTATTCCCATGCGTTGTCCAGTGCCGTTGGGGACAATGCGTCTTGCTCCGAGTGAATGTCATCGAGAACCAATATATCCGCACCACGACCCGTGACCGCACCGCCAATACCCGAATAAAACGCCTCACCCCCGCCGTTGGTTTCCCAACGTCCGGCGGATTTGCTGTCGGCTTTTAGTTGAACATCAGGAAAAACGCTTTTGTATTCCTCGGAATCAATCAAGTCCCTGACCCGCCGACCAAAACGAAAGGCCAGTTCTGCCGTGTGTGTAATCTGCATGATTTTTAGTTTCGGGTTGCGTCCCAAAACCCAGGACGGAAAGAAAGTAGAGGCAAACTCTGATTTGGTGTGCCGTGGCGGCATGTTAATAATCAGCCGTTTTAGTTCTCCACGAGCCACTCTTTCAAGTTTTTCTGCAAAAATCTTGTGGTGCTCTCCTTCAATGAAGTCGGGCCACATGTGTTTTATGTATGTGATGAAACTTTCTTGTCCCTTTCGTTGCAGTGTTTTAAACGACAACGCTTCTTGCAACTCAAAAAGCTCTTTTGCTGCGTCAGGGTATTTTTCTACGAGTTTTTCTGTGTTGAGTTTAGTCACAAACTTTGCAAACTTCGTTGTTGTTGTCGAGTAACTCTTGGCTGTTTAAGGTTTCTGCTACGCGGCGGTGCAGTTCCTTGTCACGGAAACCACGGTTGTACCAGTATTGCCCTGCTTTTTCAGGGGTCATCTTTTCCGTTTTTTCAGTTTGCATACTTTTTTCTCCTTACTATTTCTTTTTTATACTTGTGTATCTTTTTTGCCTTGGTGTTGGGGTTTTCAATGGCGGCAAGCAAATCTTTCATAGAAGTCGCTTTTAAATAGTTGTGTTGAACGGTGGTTTGACCGGTTCTTCGGTTGTAGTTTTTCTCTGTAGGCTTAAACTTAATCGGCATTTTCTTTGTCGTGTACTACGTTTTTGCACCACCAGTAGAGTTCTCCCTCTCCCAGTGTGTGTTTCATTATGTTTATTCGTTGCGTCACTAATTGAACGTTGCCTATTATATACCCTTTTGTGGGATCTTTTCTATCAATACTGGCGTTCAAATCTTGTCGACCTTCGCCTCCGTGCCACGTCATAAATACGCCGGACAGGGCACAACGTCCGTCTTGCTTTTGCCAAAGCTTTTTTACGTGGTCTATATCAATGTCCCACTCCATATCTACTCTTGCGCTTTTCAACTTGCTGTAAACAGTTGTGATGTAGGATTCCGGTGTGTGGTTTCTTGCAACGTTTCTTTGAAAAGAGGTACAGCGTTTACAGACATTACGGTTTTTGGTGTATTCCGTTTTTGACAGGGATCGATTACAAGTAATGCACGTTTTTGCCATATTTTTAGTATACACAAATTTTTCCGGGGACCAGGGACTCCTAGAAAAAAATATAAAATTTTTCTGAGTAGGGGCTCCTAGAAAAAAATATAAAATTTTTTGGGCAGGGACTCCTAACAAAAAAGTGCCAAATTATTTCACCAGAGAATTTATGTCTCGATCTTTCCCCTTGATGGATGGATTATCAAGCCTACGGTCCTAACGGAATAATCCATCCATCAAGGGCTTCCGCGCCAAAATTAGGCCAATAGGATCCCCATATTATTGAGGTTTTTGGGTTGATGGACATGAGACACGCGCGCGTGTCTCATGTCTTTGGGGGGTTATCGAATTGTGGCGAGTATGCCGAGAATTGCAATTACGAACGCAACTGCAATGGCGATTATAAATACAGTATCAATCATGTTGTCTCCTCTGTGTATCCGTCAAACCAAACACCTTTTTCTCTTGTGTCTTCTCTTTGGCAATGCTCTTGTGCTTCCTCTTCAGTAAGCCCAGTTTTAATTACCTTGTGGTTATCTGGGTGATTGTCTTCTCTGTGAAATCTAACTATTTTAAATGTATTCATGTTCTCCCCCTTTGAAGGCAAAGACCTTGAACCTTTTTATGAAGTTCTTGGAGTTTGTGGCTTTCTTTTATGACGTTCAACGCATCCGTTCCCGTGGCGCTTTGGCTGGTAGTAAGAAAGCGAACCGCCTCTTTACCGGTAATTGTTTCTAATAAGGTTAGTTCTTCATCTGTAAATATTTTCATGTCGTCTCCTATTTGTTTGACTCTTTAATTATACCACCCTCCCATAAATAATGATATACTGGATATACATTTAATTAATAGGAATAACCATGAGTATTATAATAGAAAAAAGAAACGTCTTACCTTTCTCGAACGTAGATCAAAGCGACCTTGATCGGAAAGTATTAGACGCACGCCTCAAACAATGGCGAAACGGTGGACGAAAACAGATAGAAAAAGACGTCAACTGGAAAGGCGCGCCGCAATTGGTTGAAGACTTAAGCGTTTACCTCAAACAATTTAATTTTGAAGAAAAGCAGGCTTTTATAAAAGGGATGTTGTTTGTCAAAGAAATGCATTCCCTACCACGCTACAAGTGTAAAGAATGTTCTGACACTGGATATGTTCGTCAAATGGATGGGGCAATTCCAATGAATGCTGAAGCAGCTAAGATTTCTTACATGGAAGGTGATGCAGGAAGCCCAGACGGAATGGTTTGTTTTTCAGCGCCAAGCAAATGCACAGAATGTTAGCTCTGGCCATGTACCACTGTTCGCGGATCGAGACCTTTGGGTCTCGTTTCATTTATGAGGGGGGTGTTTGATTGATGGTGAAAGAACGGGCGTTCCGCCTTCCCACTTGCGTGGGGTTCTTTCACCATCAATCAGTTATGTAATCAGTCCCATAAATTGCTATACTATAAATGTAAGTTAATTTTATTAAAACAAGGAAAAAACAAATGAAAATAAAAAACGATAAGCTGGATTTAATCGCCAGTATTTTTGAGGGCGAAACTTTCGCCTCTTTTGATGTGTGTTGCGATGATGTAGAGTTTTCAACTCTTCTAATTGAGAACGCATTCAAACCAACCGATCAAGTGGTTTCTATTCTAGTAGATCACGCAAACCAAAATCTATTATAAGGGGGAAACCATGAAGCACAGAGCAAACTGGGAACTAAGGAAAATTGTCAAAGCATTGTCACTAATGCCTATCTTAAATTCCAAAGACGAAAATAAACGACTTAAGCAAGCTAAAGATGAGCTAATAAAAAGGAGGGCGTGGTAATGAAACAAGAACACTACAAAAAGGACGAAATCAAAGAACACTTTGACGACTTCCTAGAAAACCACGACAAGGACTGGATAGAGGAAAATATTGACGATATTCATCACCACGCATTTAATACCGATTATTTTATCATTGGTTATTATGAAGCCGATCAATGGGTGGGCAGTGCTTCAAATGCTTTTGATATTGTCGAAATGATTCAAGACTATGAAAAAAGCAATTTTGGGGACGTCTTCACCGATCTTGCAGACTCTGAAAAAGTGGTCAATATGTACGCTTACATTGTCGGCGAAGAGGTCGTGCAGGAATGGCTAAACAAAAGGGAAGCCATCTAATGCCCTTGGTTCGCGATCCGTTGTTATATTCCTATTTATCCCAACGGATCGCGGACACCTTTCCCAAAGAAAAAATAAAAATAATCATGCTGAAAGAACGAGCAACGAGTGTGTGTTTTTCTTTGATGGTGGAAGAACGGGCGTCCCGCTTTTTCCGTTCTTCCACCATTGGTCAAGAACTATTTACAGATTTGTCCAAAAAATTTTCCAACTCTTTCCAGTTGTGGGGATACGAGAGCGCGAACACGGGTTTAATCCTTGTCCCCTGTTCGCTGATCTCTCGTATCTTCCCTGCCTCATACAACAACACCTCAGATTTTCGAGGGTTACTCTCCGAGAACCGCTTGACCAAGATAAAACATGGACAATCTTCTCTTTCAACATGGAACGCTATTTGGTGTGGTGAGACAGATATGCGATTACTTTTGCTTACTTTCAATTCGATTGTGAATAACCTTCCTTCCTCAGTGAACCCCAACAGGTCGGGAACACCTTGTGTTGCCCAAGATTCGATCCTAACCCAACGATATTTAGGCAAATTTTTCTTTACCTGTTTCCAGAAATTTGTCTCTGGATTAGCCACAGTAAATTTTTGGGATTTTGTAAGTCTTTGTTTTATGGGACATATTGGTGGAAAAAGGCATAAATGTCTGTATAATAAATAATGAGAACTAAAAAAGGATAAATTATGAAAACAATAACAGTATATTACAAAAATGTTTATGGCAACGAACTTTGCTATCCAAAGTGTGAGACAGCAAAGAAATTAGTCAAGCTGACCGACAGCAAAACTTTCACTCACACTCACCTCAACGACATACGATCACTCGGCTATGAAATTCTTGTAGAAGCCGAACAGGTAGATTCCAGTCCCTTCTTTTTTACAAAAAAATCTCTCTTTTTAAGTCAAGCCCCAATGTGGAATTTTGAATTGAATGAAGATCAAATATTGGAAAAAGCATTAGAGGTTGGATTTGTCACAAAGGTTGGTGTTGACGAATATTTAATGAACGAAACTTACGGGGATTGAAAATGACTGAAGAAAAAAGAATCAACTGTGACATTTGCGAAATGGAAATACAGCCCGATGAACATGGGTGGCAGTACGGATACAATGCACGACCTTACAAAGATGGTAGAGCCTGTGCTTTATGCAATTCCTTTTTTGTGTTGCCCATGAGATTGGAAGGCATCAAGAAAGGTGGTTTTGTTAAACCTGTGGAGGTGTCCGAATGAAGACTTATAAAGTAGCAATATGTTTAGAAGAAGGACAGGTTGTTAAGGTAAAAGCTGACAGTCCAGAACAAGCCGAAGAAAAAGCATATCAACTTGCAGAAGAGTTTGCAGGCACAGACTACCCTAAAAAACATCAAGCTGATTGTGTCCATAGAGATTACTTTGTCCAAGATGCAGAAGAGGTGTCCGAATGAGTGAAATAACCGACAACCTGCAACATTTTCTAAAGGTACAGAGCCAGTTGTTTGAGCAGGCTAGAGTGCAGGCAACGAAACAAGCAGACGATTTGGGGATCAAACAATTCGAGCCGAGAATGGAGTTTATTCAACAGAGAATGGACGAGCTTCTGGGTGTTTATTCAAGATATTATCAAAGGGGAAAGAACAGTGAGTAGAGATTTAATAATTGATATGCAAGTGAGTGTAAATGTCTCTAAAGACTATTACAACAAGTTAAGAAACATGTCTGATGAAGAAATAGCAGAACATATAACTAAAGTTTGTTTTAAAAATAACGATAGGTTTCTGATGAACTATCAAATAATGAATGGTGATGCAGATAGGTTTAAACAAACGAATTTGCAAGAGTGGTTTAACGAATTAAAGCAAGCGGATAATTATTATTGCAAGGGGAAGAATGATGACTTTACCTATACAGGCGGGGATAGCGCCTTACTTCCAGATGAGGGGGACAAAAATGAGTAATCCAAATTTTGAATACTGGGTTGATGAAGAAGGAAAAACGGATACCGAACTGTCCTTATCTAGTGATGGTTTTCTTGAGCTGACTGAAAAACTAGAAGATCTTTTTGAGTCTTTTGGTTTAACTAGGGAAAAATCTGAGAACGAGTTTGCTTTTATCAGAGAAGTTTTACTGGACTGTTTTAATAAACAGGCTAATTGGGAGACCGAAGACGATGAAGCTCAAGCGATAGACGATAACTATATGTCAATAGAGGAAGCAAATGATGAGTGAAATAACTGAAATAAAAACTTACAACTATGCAGAATGTATTGGAATGACTTTTGTTCATAAAGGTAAAACTTTTGAATTTAAGGTTCAAAATCTTGGAGACTGTAAAG
>UEXN01001200.1_pt1 | contig 21758 bp, 26 predicted proteins | sample 1796711 | NCBI WGS metagenome assembly UEXN01 (sample SAMEA4772470, study PRJEB27181) | metagenome | reverse complement strand
GGGTAGTTCTTGGGATTGCTTTCTTGATTGCATACCTCGCAGGAAAGCGAGGACAAAAAAGTCTAAAAGTCCAAGCAGAGCTTGCTAGGGAACAATACCTTAAAGAAAAAGAAGCAATACAGAAAGCGCACGATCTTGAAGTCCAAAAGAGAGAAGAAGCTCAAAAAAGATATTCTGCTGCTGTTAGCTTGATCGAGAAGAAACACGAAGAAGATAACCAAAAAGTGTCTCGTGCTAAAAAACAAGAAATAAAGAAGCTTGTTAAGAAAGCAAAAAACGATCCTGATGAAATTGATCGCATCTTAGAAGAGCAGTTGGGAATTAAGAAAGTATGAATGATATGAAACTTATAATGGAAGGCTGGCGACACACAATAAGTGAAGCGCAAGAACCCACTGTCGGGGACTTTTTAGCTTTGTACGGCAAAGTAAAACCAACTCTATTCAAAAAATTGCTAGGAAAGTCTGCTAATTTTTTAATTAAAATGGGTTCCGCTGCTCTGGGCGGCGCTGTAGGTGCCTCTGTAAGTGGTGGTCTTGGTGCCGTAGCTGGTGCTGGTGTTGCTACTAAACTGACAGGTAATGTCGTGGATAAAATTACAGATAAAATTTCCAGCGCATCGGAGACATTTGCAAAAGATTTGCTGCAAAGGTTATCGACTCCGGATGGCGATAGAGGCCCGATGGATAAATTTTTTGATCTGGATGATGAATATCAAGCCCTTGTTCAGGGTATGGATTCTGAATTGGGAAAAAGGCTACAAAAACAACTCTTTGCATATTATAGCAGAAAGATACAGAAATTGGCATCTATAGATAGTCCCGAAGACCTCCAGCAGCCTCTTAGTAGCTTTCTGAATCACACTGCTAATGACTTTTTTAGAACTTTTATTTTTAAACGTAGAATGTCAGGGATCGGAAACATAAAATTATCAAAGGCAAATCAGTAATGAAGTTGGAACTGAACCTAACCACAATACTAACCATCGGGGGCATAATTGCTATTCTCGGTGGATTCTATTACACAACACAGCATCGGCTGGATCACATCGAGAGCGAATTGGAAAGAATAGAGAAACTAGCAAAGAGGAAAAAGAAATGAAAAAATTTATGATAATCGGCTTATTGTTGCTGGCAACACCAGCAATGGCTGACGACAAAGACGAGCCAATCGTAGTATACAAAAAGAGAACAGAAATTGATTTTGAGAGCCTTGATATAGAAGGCGAACTAGTCAAACCACAGGGAGCACTGTTGCTTGAAAGACGAAGGGCAAATTTTAATCCTCTAATAAAACTCAGACAGAACTTCACACCAGAGATAAATCAGTCCGTCAAGGATGTGCAATAATGAACTTAACAGCAGAACAGCTACATCAAATTATCCAAGAGGAGCTTGAATGCGTATTGGATGAGATAAAGTGCTGGGACGGCTATGTTCGTAATCCAGAGGTAGCTAAGGGTCAGCCCGGTTCTTGCAAAAAGAAAACCAACGAAGCAGAGATAGATGAAAAAAAGAATCCACGCATACCCAGAAAAAAGGGTCAACCTGCAAAATCTGATAAACATTCTGACCTTTATACTGATGAAGATCCAAAAGGCACAATAAAAGGACTTGGTTTCAAAGATGAATCAACTGCTAGATCTAGTGTTGCAAAAATAAAGAAAAGTGGTCGCTCTCACGCGCATAAGACTCAAGCAGCTATTGCTATGGAACAAAGGGCAAAAGTAGCAGGAAAGACCAAAGAAGCAGCTATTTTTAGAAAGTTTATTGAACAACAAAAGAAAAAAACAAAAGCTAAAAATAAAAACGAGTCAGTTGGATTAGACGAAAAGAAGAAGTCTAAGCGAAAGAAGGCTGGAACCGAATCGAGCAAAGAATCTTCACTTCGTGACTGGTTTGGCCGTAAGGGTGCCAAAGGCAAGAAGAAAGGCTGGGTAGATTGTAATGCTCCTGATGGGAAAGGCGGATACAAATCCTGTGGCCGTTCCTCAGACGAAAAACGAAAGAAGTACCCTTCTTGTCGTCCAACGCCCGGTGCCTGTAAGGAAAAGGGAAAAGGTAAGAGTTGGGGCAAGAAAGCTAAAAAACAAGGAAAAAAGAAATGAAATTAACAACGGAACAATTACAACAAATTATACAAGAAGAACTCGAAGCAGTACTATCTGAAAAAGAAGGTAAAAAAGATGCTTGTTATCACAAAGTAAAATCGCGATACAAAGTGTGGCCTTCTGCTTATGCTTCTGGTGCTCTTGTAAAATGTCGCAAGGTTGGAGCAAAGAATTGGGGCAACAAATCTGAGTCCCTGGACGAGGCAGAAGACACAGATGAATTTAAGACTCACATGATGTACGATCCAACATCCAATAAAAAGATAAGAGCAGATAAAAAAGAAGTTCATGACGCATTTGCGGAAAAAGGATATACCCACGTAGACCCAGAAAGTCTAAGACAGGTTCTTAGAGATGAGGGCGGAGCCTCTGGCATGGACCCGTTTGTAAAGGTAGTCGGCCAGGATATGGAAGACGAAATTAAAAAGACATTAGCTGCTATGCCGGATGTCGGACAACACGAAGACGAAGATTATATCCTTGATGATAAGGGAGAAATCGACGTTATCAAAGAAGATGAGCTTGAAGAAAAGAAAAAAAAGAAGGCATGCAAACCATCAAAGGGAAAGCGGTTCGCTAAAAGAGTTGATGGCAAGTGCCGCTCATTCGGACAGAAAGGCCAAGCCAAAGGCGGCGGAGATAGAATTCGTCCCGGAACAAAGAAAGGTGATGCCTATTGTGCAAGATCAGCAAAAATAAAAAAATGTAAGAACCCACCGTGTGCTAATGACCTGTCCAGAAAGAAATGGAAATGTCGTGGCTCAAAGTCAATGAAGTAGACTGTAAAGACTGGGAAAATAAATTTAATAAAAATACTTGACAAGATTAATAAAGTATGCTATATTAATAACATAATCTTACGGAGATAAAATGTTTAGCTTAATGCTTTTTCTGTTAGTCATCCCTGATGCACATGGCGAAGAACCAAAATTCACACCTGTTCAAGAGGGCGATGTTGTCCCTTTCACTGGTAGATTGTTTAACGATGCGGCTGTTGCTAAGTTGCTTGTTGACAAGCAGTTCGAAGGAAAACAGTGCGAACTTCGTGTTGATTACGAAGTTGGGCTCATGAGAACCAAAGAGCAGTATAAACATGATATTTTATTAGCTAAAAGCGAAGCAGACGACATGCGACTTAATGAACTAATTAATATTAAGGAAGATGAAAACGCTTATCTTCGTGAGCAGTTAAAACCATCTTATGTTAGCTGGTGGTTGGCAGGCGGCTTTATTGCCGGCTCTGCGGCATCAATTGGCATCATGCATGCTGTAAAATAGGAGACACTTTGAGTAAAGATCCAAATTATGCTATTAAGATAGAAAAAGCAATAGCAAAGAAGTATGGCGAAGAAGCAATACAGCACCCAAAGAAAGATTGGGACGATGAAAAAGAAAAGATTTATCTATCTCAAATTAAAGAATTTTACAAACAAGACACCTCCCAAGCAGATGAAATTGAAATTGAGGGTGTTTTAATATCAAAGAAACTAATTACAAAAGAATCAAAACGTTCTTGCCCAGTTTGTAATGTTTATTCATTTAAATCTAACGATGATGTCTATATGTCAAAATTTGATTGTTGTGAAAAATGTTATATTCAGTGGATCGAAGGCCGAGAGCAAAGATGGCTAACAGGATGGAGACCTAAAAATGAAAATAACACAAAAACGACTTAAAGAGATTATCAAAGAAGAACTGGAAAACTTAAATCTAAGCGAAATGGAAGACACTAGCAGCGATACAGCAGCAGCAATGGAAGGTTCAGACCACATGGTATTGCTCAAAATGTTAGAACAGCCAGGCTGGGAAGAAAAATTCCGTAAGGCACTTAGTACTTTGCCCCGTGAAGTACAGATGCGCTTTGCAAAGTTCGTCATGAACCCAATGGGTGGCATGAACCAAGAAGGGTAAGAATCTAAAAAGAAATAAATTAAAAGGAAACAAACAATGGCAGAATCAAATATTCTAGAAATCATCCAAGGATTAGGACAAGCAGCCGCTAATGCCTATGATGGAGCACATGATGAGCGTTACTCTCATGACGGAACTGCCCGCAAGGTAGGGCTTAAAAGAGAAGACGGAGATCCAATTCTTGACTCGCGAGTCATGGACGGGTTCAAAGTTAAGTTTTATGGCAATAAAATATGTATAAAGTATCAAGCGGACATCAAGCTAAAAGAAATCTATAGTGGCGACTTCGAGAATGAAATGGAGCGTATGCTAAATGAAGTTAAGAAGTTCTTACAAAAAGAATATAAAGCAATTACCGGTAATTCAGTAACTCTTACGAAGGATGGGGATATTAATGTTATAGCCACCTCAACCTCTCGCGTTCGTAGCTTTGTCCAGGCCTACCGTCACTACAACATATCAGGAATCAAAGAAGATCCTATGTCCAAATCCAATGGATCTAGCAATAGAACTGTAGATGATGCGATTAAGAATTTCCTAGAGTTAAATAACAACAACAAAAGACCACAGAACGATACAAGGAAAAAGGGCTAATGTACAATGGCCTTCAAGCTCACAAAACAAGAGATTGTAAAAGAAATACTTAAATGCGGAAAAGACTCCACATATTTTATTAATAATTATTGTCGCATCAGCCACCCAATGAGAGGATTGATAGGGTTTAAAACTTATCCGTATCAAGATGATTTGCTAAATGATTATAATGATTTTCGCTTTAATGTGATACTAAAAGCAAGGCAGTTAGGAATCTCTACGATTACTGCTGCTTATTGTGTTTGGTTTATGCTCTTCCACAAAGAGAAGAACATTGTAGTACTTGCAACCAAGTTCAGTACAGCGGCGAATCTTGTTAAGAAAGTAAAAAGCATGATGAAAAATCTACCGGAATGGTTAAAACTAGCCCAGATAGATATAGACAACAGAACATCATTCGAATTATCAAACGGATCAATTATTAAAGCAGTACCCACCTCAGAAGACGCAGGCCGTTCAGAAGCACTATCGTTGCTCGTTGTAGACGAAGCCGCCCACGTAGACAAGATGGATGCTATTTGGACTGCCATTTATTCAACTCTAGCGACTGGTGGTCGATGTATTGCCCTATCAACCCCTAAAGGTACAGGGAACTGGTTTCATAAGACCTACACTGACGCTGTTGACGGAGAAAACGAATTTAACCCAATCGAATTGATGTGGGATGTCCACCCAGAAAGAGATCAGGCATGGTTTGAAAAAGAAACCAAGAACATGTCCAAACGACAGATTGCGCAGGAATTACTTTGTAATTTCAACACTTCTGGTGACACTGTCATACATCCAGACGATTTAGCATCAATTCATGCTAACCTAAAAGATCCAATTTACAGAACTGGTTATGATAGAAACTTTTGGATTTGGGAGAAGCACGACGGAGACTGCCAGTATCTATTAACAGCAGATGTCGCACGTGGCGATGGCGGCGATAATTCAGTATTTCATGTTATCAAGCTGGATACAATGGAGATAATAGCAGAATACCAAGGAAAGCCAAGTTTGGACATGTATGCTAAAATTTTATATGATGCGGGTGTGGAGTATGGGAGTTGTTTGCTTGTGGTAGAAAACAACGGAATTGGAATTTCAATATTAGAAAAGCTTATTAACATGGGATACCCGAATCTATACTACTCCATCAAATCTACTCATGAATATGTGGATGCCATACAAGGTGAAACGATGGATGGGGCAGTGGCTGGCTTTTCTACGACTACCAAGACAAGACCATTGATCGTGGCGAAATTAGAAGAATTTATAAGAAATAAAATATTGACAACGTATTCTACAAGAATATACCACGAATTTAAAACTTTTGTGTGGCATAACGGAAAACCGCAAGCAATGCGCTCTTACAATGATGATCTCGTCATGGCCTTATCAATTGGCTGCTGGGTCAGAGATACAGCACTTCAGGTGAACAAACGAGAGGTAGAATACAAAAAGGCGATGTTAAATTCTATGTACATGAGCAAGGCAACCATGAATACCTCCATAAAAGGACAGCAAGGTTACGATAAAAAAATAAATGAAAAAATACAAGATTTTAAAGAGGAAGTGGCAGCATTTTCTTGGATTTACAAAGGATAATAAAAAATGGCTTATAAAAAAAATAAAGGCAAGAATCCGTATAACGAAGCATCCGGATTGTTTAAATCACTAACAAAAATTTTCTCAGGACCGTTAGTTAGCAGAAGAACACAGACCGGTAGACAACTTAGAAGACGGCACCTGGACGCATACTCCTCTAAGTTTAAATCAGCATCTGGAAAACAATTTAAAAAAACAGAGTATAACTCTCTGAACCAGATGACCGCCCAAATGATCTCTCAAAGAAACAGAAGCGAGAGATACATGGATTTTGATGAAATGGAGTACGAACCAATTATAGCCTCAGCAATCGACATTTATGCCGATGAAATAACAACTCACTCAAGTTTGCAGCCAATGCTAAAAATTAAGTGCCCGAATGAAGAAATAAAGGCTATTTTGCATTCGTTATATTATAACATACTAAACATTGAGCACAACCTTTTCGGCTGGGCTCGGACAATGTGCAAGTATGGTGACTTGTTTATGTACTTGGACATAGAAGAAAAAATGGGCATTAGAAACTGTATTGGAGTCCCTGCCCAGGAAATCGACAGATTGGAAGGTGAGGACGAAACAAATCCAAATTATGTACAGTTTCAGTGGAATTCTGCCGGGATGACTTTAGAAAATTGGCAGGTTGCCCACTTTAGAGTACTTGGCAACGATAAACATTATCCATACGGTACATCAGTCTTAGAGCCTGCTCGCCGCATTTGGAGACAGTTAACCCTATTAGAAGATGCCATGATGGCATATCGTATCGTGAGATCACCAGAAAGAAGAGTTTTTTATATTGATGTTGGGGCGGTTCCTCCGCAAGATGTCGAACAGTACATGCAAAAAGTTATGACACAGATGAAACGTCATCAAGTTGTTGACCCATCAACTGGTCGTGTCGATTTAAGGTACAACCCCCTCTCTATCGAGGAGGATTATTTCATACCAGTTCGCGGTGGCCAATCTAATACGAAGATCGATCCCTTAGCCGGTGGCCAGTTTACCGGCCAGATAGATGATGTCAAATACCTTCGAGAGAAACTATTCGCTGCAATAAAGGTTCCCCAATCTTATTTGGTTATGGGAGAAGGGTCTCAAGAAGATAAGACGACATTGGCACAAAAAGACATTCGGTTTGCCAGAACAATACAGAGACTACAAAGATCTATCATTTCTGAACTTGAAAAGATTGGGGTTATTCACCTTTTTACATTAGGGTTCAGAGGAGATGATTTGCTTTCATTTAAACTTGGATTAAATAATCCCTCTAAAATAGCAGAATTGCAAGAACTTGAACACTGGAAAGTCAAGTTTGAAGCAGCCGGAGCAGCTACTGAAAACTACTTTAGCAAGCGATGGATTTCTGAGAACATGCTTGGAATATCAGAAGAAGAGTTTCTCCGCATGCAAAGGGAAATGTTTTTCGATAGAAAATTCGCAGCAGATTTAGAGGCTGTCGGGCAATCAGGGGAACCTGGTGGTGACCTTGGTGGTGATTTGGGCGGAGATTTAGGTGGAGGACTGGACGATGACCTTGGCGGAGGCATAGACTTTGCTGATGACAACGAAGAAACTCCAGACGCCGACGCTGGTGAAGAAGATGTTCTTTTGGCGGCACCTGGTAAGCGAGACGATGACATGTGGGTCAGAGCATCCGCAGAAAAGTTTACTAGAAACAAGTACAACCCTCACAAAACAAGGGCACCATACAATGTTAAAAAAACAAATGGCAATAAGGACGGAGGAAGGTTGCGATCCATGAAGAAGACTGCTACCGGCGAATACGGCCAAACAAATCGCTCCATTTGGAAAGGAGCCCAAGAATTAAGACAATTATCAAAGGGCATCACAGAATCCCATGTTATTGAAGAAAACAAACTATTTAATACCAGAAGTGAAATCGACACTCTATTGAGTGGACTAATAAAAACGGAGAATAAAAAGCATGAAGATGAAACACAATAAGAAAAGAAACACCGCTTTTCTTTACGAATGTCTCATGAAAGAATTAACAAAGGCAATTGTAAGAGAAGAGGCTACAAAAAAGCAACAAACACTTTCAATTTTAAAAGAATTTTTTCATAAGAACTCGTTACTTAGAAACGATCTAGAAGTATACAATTCTATCCTAGAGTCTAAAAAAATGCCTGTAAGGTTTGCTCAAAGATTTATTTTTGAAACAAAGAAAGATTTTAACAACCTTGACAGAAAAGAAATTTTTAACAAACAAACTGTCCTTATTAAGAGGATTCATGAAACATTGTCAACCACTGCTTTTGCAAACTTTATTTCAAATTATAAAGACATGGCATCGGTTGGTGTTTTTCTAAACTCTCCCCTTAAGGCTAAAAGCAGAATTATTCTAGAAGGCAAGATAATCAAAATGTTAACGTCAGACAAGACTGAGACTGTCGAAATGAAGCATGTTGATAATTTAACATACAGAACATTCGTTGATAAATTTAACAATGCCTATGCAAAGTCTTTAAGAAAAGAACAAAAAGATTTGTTGATGAATTACATCATTTCATTTTCTGATAATGGACTAGGCCTTAAATCGTTCTTAAATGAGGAAATTTCTCGTCTTAAGAAAGAGGTGGACAATCTATCGTTGAATGAAAAAATTGCTAAAAATGAGGCCTTCTTGGCCAAAACAAAGCAAGTCTTAAACAAACTTGAAACTTATTCTAAAGTTCCAATTACTGAAGACATAGTCAAAGACATATTTTACATCCAAGATTTGGTTTTAGAGGTAAATTCGTAATGCCCACAGTAAAAGTAACTCAAGCAGATACAGAATTCGTTGAAATTAAAAATGAAACGGTCAATGTGACAGTAAAGCCACCAGCAATTCCTGTAAGGGTTGTTGATGACAGCAAACATGTCTTCGAGTTTCAGCTTGATTTAAGAAGAGCACTTAACGGTGATTTGATGATCTTCGATCATGCTGATGTTGATATTGTGGTATTGTTAGAAAAAAGGAAAATTGTTGCTTTTGCGAAAGACATGATGACTGACGTTGTTTATGGTGCATCAAATAGGCTATTTACCCACCTTAGAAGACAAGGGGTGGTTGCATACGATTCAATTCGAGGCGGAAATGTATACGGCTCTTTAGAAGGGCTTATGTTGGAGAATAAAGATAAAGAACAAAAAGATTCTGTTGATTATGTTCTTTATCAAATTTCAGAATGGATGAAAGCAGAAAAACCCTATTTCGAAGCTGTTGAAGCATACGATGAAATGATAGATGACGCGGTATTAGATCCTGACGAAGATAATTCCACAGAATTAGGTGAAGTTCCTCACGAAGAAGAAAAGGGTGCTATAAGACATGGAAACTCTATTAGTCCCTACTATTATGGAAGATGGACTTATTAGTGTATTTGTTCGTTTTCAAAGAAGAAAACTGGAGATTTAATGGAATTACTTTACTTTGTGCTTGCCTCTTATGGCTTGACCTTTATTTTGGTCTACGGCAAGATCTTCGAAGACTTAAGGCCTGAGAAGGATTATAGCAAAAAGTGGAATACTCTATTCCATTGTCCTCTTTGTATAGGATTTTGGGTTGGTTGTTTACTTTTTTTGATAAACGGTGAGACCGAACTATTTACTTTTGATTATACAATCGCTAACTTTTTTATATGCGGTTGGCTTTCTGCTGGTACCTCCTATCTGCTTTCAATGGTGGTGAAGGATGACGGCATACAACTTGGAGTTAAAGATGACTAAAAAATGGATGTTACAGCCCGTTAGACGTTGTTGCAGCGGAAGTTGACTCAAGCCGGTAGCGCCGGTTTTTATTATTTTAAAAGGAACAGAAATGGCTAAAAAGTTACTAACAGAATTTTTCGAATTATGCAAAGATGGCATTTGTCAAGACCTTCTAACCGAAGTGGAAAAGAAAGAAGTGTCAGATGGTGCCATGTATCTTTCCGGAAGAATGCAGACCTGTGAAAAAAGAAACGGAAACGGAAGAGTGTACCCTTGCAAAACTCTAAGGCGAGAAATAGCAAGGTATCAAGCAACCATCAAAGACAACAGGGCATTGGGTGAATTAGATCATCCGGATGATTCTGTTATTAATCTTCGTAATGCCTCACACATGGTTGTTAACATGTGGTGGGAAGGTAATGACGTTATGGGGAAGTTAAAGATCCTCAACACACCATCCGGAAGAATACTAAGAGAACTAACTGAGTCGGGTGTTAAGCTCGGCATATCATCTCGTGGCCTCGGGTCTGTTAACGAAGTGGCTGGAAATACGGTAGTACAAGAAGACTTTGAATTGATTTGTTTTGACATCGTATCAGAGCCATCAACACCAAATGCGTATATTTACCCAGAAGGAAGCTCAGAGGCCAAGCCAGTCAGAGTGTATGAAAATAAAATAAAACAAAAGAACAATTTAATTATTGAAGATCTTTTTAGTAAAATATTGAGGGACTAATGAAAAAAGATGAACTAAAAAAGGTTTTAAAGCCTTTGATAAAAGAATGTATAAAAGAAGTACTCTTGGAAGAAAAGGGCACTCTTTCCCACATTATATCGGAAGTCACATCAGGGCTTTCAGTCACAGCGAAAGAAGTTGTGAAAGAGAACAAACAATTTAACAAATTTAATAATGAAACGAAGAGTAAGAAAGACGACAACCTGAACGCAAGACGTAAGAAGCTTTTAGATTCGATTGGAAGCGATGCTTATAACGGGGTTAATCTTTTTGAAGGAACTACCCCTGCCCCCGCACAAAGCTCTGGAGGCCGAGGGCCACTATCTGATGTGGACGGCAGCGACCCAGGTGTAGACATATCTAATTTGTTTGGAAACAAGTCAGCAGCTATATATCAAAAAATGATGGAGAAAAAATAATGGCAACCAATTTAGTCGTCTATCCAAGACGCAATGAAAACATAGAAAGGGTTATTAAACGCTTTAACAAAAAAGTGAAAAAACTTGGGATTATAAGCGAATATCGTGAAAAGCAAAGATTTGAAAAACCCTCAGACAAAAAGAGAAGAGCGAAGAAACGTTCTGACAGAAGAAGAGCCAAAGAATTAGCAAAAGCTAATAAATGACTATTTATAGAAGATTGGAGAAGATTAACGATGTCATCAAATTTTAAATATACAAGCTGGGGCAGAACAAGAAGCCCAAAAAATATAGCAGGACCACACGGAACAGCCATAGCTGTTTTAGCAAATACAAATACCCTAAAAGGAATTACGGCGTCAACAGCAGGTTATGTTACTGAGAATCAAAGATACATGCATGTTTTGGTAGAAGAGACCAATGACGGCAGTGACACAAATGCTGATGCTGTTTCTATTTATGGCTATTGCCATGCATTTCAAAGGTGGTTTGAAATTCCTCAAAGCTTTACACCTGATGGAACAAACTCAGGGATTGCAGTCTCGGCTGTTGATCCGACTAACAGTAGCACTACACCTGCTAATCATGTACCTGCTTCCAGAGAGTACAGGGTTTATCAAATAGTTGGTGTCGACAGGGTGGCTTTTGTTGCCGGCAACGCCGACAGAATAAATGTCTTTGCTGCTTGTAGCACATTTTAATAGGAAAAAACAATGGCAGATTTTGGATGGGCATATTTATCGGGAGCAGTGACGGGCTTGGGGCCTGCCGAGAGCATCCAGTACCTAAGAACAGCAGATGGTGATTTGACTGGAAGTAATAACTTTACTTTTAATCAGACATCAAACAATTTGTTCTTAACTGGTACAATGATTATTAGTGGCACCATTCAGGCAAACACTTTTGATGTAATTCACACCAATGTTATTGAAATGGATTCTTCTGGTAGCACCAATTTCGGAAATGATAGCTCTGATACACATGTCTTTACTGGGTCTGTTACAATTGTATCGGGCGGCTTGAGGCAAGGTTACTTACACCTAACTGCTACGAGCTATAACGTTGGCGCCTATGATGCCATCATTGGTGTAAGCAGTTCGGCGTATGTTAGCATTACACTACCTTCTGCTTCAGTTGCTGGTGCTGGAAAAACCTTGGTTATTAAAGACCAAACAACCTCAACAAGACCTGACTCTAACAAAATTGCGATCTCTGCTTCAAGTGGTGAAAAAATTGATAGAGAAACAACATACAGCCTATCTGGTGACAATCCGGCATTAACATTATACTCTAACGGTGTAGACAACTGGTTTATTTACTAATAGGGGACTAATGCATGGGTTACAATGTTCTAAGCGGAAGCACCTCGGTAGTAAATGTAATATCCAGTGGATCTTTTGTCGGAGATGGATCTGGTCTTGAGAACGTAGAGCAATTCCCCCTTCAAAATGCGTCAGTCACTCTGATTCCTTTTTATAAAACTATTAGCGGCGAATTGGGCCTTAATGCTAATTCTGGTTTTTCTTTTAGTGTCAACGACAATGCCCTAACTGTTCCGGGCTTGACTAGTTCTGTTGGTATGAACTTGTCTTCACCGACTTCCGGATCTTTAGCCGGACCAGGGAGCTATTTGGGTGTTGATGGCAGTGGAAATTTAATTGTAACTTCATCGGCATCAGGCGAAGGACCACAGAACTCCGTACAGATTCACACTGGCGGGGGACTCTTGACTGGCTCGTCTGAATTTTTATTCACCCCCGACACAAGCACTTTATTAGTTAGTGGAACAATGTCCATGTCTGGTTCTCTTTTACCCGGAGATACCGGCATTCATAACTTAGGTTCTACCACAAATAGGTGGAATCAGATATTCGTTGGAACTGGCTCTGTTCATCTTGGGGAGCATTGCTCCATCTCCACTAACGAGGCTTTTGGTACTATTCACCTTAACAAACCACTGTCTATCGATGGCGGCATAAGCGCACACAGGCTACAGATTACATCTTCATTCACCGCATCAAACTATAACTATTTTATTGGTGTCTCAGCATCAGCAGCGATCACGGTACAAATGCCTAGTGCAACTAGCTTGCTAGACGGACAATTTTTTGTAGTTAAGGACGAAGGTGGAAATGCCGATTTATACAATATCACTGTAAAATCAAGCGGTTCTCAAACAATCGATGGTCAAAACACTATTGTTTTAGAAAGTCCCTTCTCGTCGGTAAACTTATACTCCAACGGGGTAGATAAATTTTTTATCTATTAAGCAAGATTCATCTTTTTGTTTCTATTTATTGATGAAAGGCCTTGCGGCCTTTTAAGCTTATTTCGGAGGATATAATATGGCTTATAAATTTCAATTAGGACCAGCAATTTTGTCTGGTTCAATCAGAGCAGAGGACGGTCTTGTCGCAACTGATGTCGATGATACTACCGCTGCCAATGTTGTAGCTCAAATAGACGCGGGTGAAATCCCAATCGCTAAGTTAGCTGCTAAAACAATTTCTGGAAAGGATCTTGGCTCAAACCTTGATGCTCTTTCTGTTGATGATTCTTCTATTGAGTTCAGCGCTGGATCTGCTTTCAATGGTTCTGCTGCATCTGCTATTCGCATTAAAGCGTCTGGTGTGACTGACGCAATGTTAGCTGGTTCAATTTCGAACGGAAAACTTAGCAATTCCACAATTTCTGGAAAAGCTTTGGGTTCAAACCTTGATGCTCTTTCTGTTGCATCTCAAAAAGGTCTTTCTATGAGTTCCTTCAACGGTTCTGCTGCCGTTTCAGATCTTCAAGTTGTTCTTGATGCTGCTGGTGGACTTGAATTTAATGGTGCTTCTGGTATTCGTCTTGAAGCTGCTGTTGCTGGTGCTGGTCTTGCACACTCTAGTGGTGTCTTGTCTGTCGGTGTTGATGATAGTGGAATCGAAATCAATTCTGATGCTCTTCGCTTGAAAGACAACGGTGTAACTCTTGCTAAGATGGCAGGTATCACTCGTGGTTCATTCATCGTTGGTGATGCTTCTGGAGACCCAAGTGCTCTTGCTTTAGGTTCAGCCACACAGTTTTTAGTTTCTGATGGTGATGATCTTGTTTATCGTGCTATGAGTGGTGATGCTACTATGGCTGCTGATGGTCAAGTTACTATTGCTGCCAATGCTGTTCAAACTGGAATGGTTCATGACGATGTAGCGGCTGAATTGGCTGGTGCTGGTCTTACTGCTGCTTCTGGTGTAATGGCTGTTGGTGTTGATGCATCTTCTATCGAGATCAATGCTGATGCTCTTCGTGTTAAGGCTTCTGGTATTACAAATGCAATGCTTTCTGGTTCTATTGCTTCAAGCAAGATTGCTGAATTGACTGCATTCGATACTGCTGATCTTTCTGAAGGATCAAATCTTTATCACACTACTGCTCGCGCTCGTGGTGCTGTCAGTGCTACAGATGCTGGTGGTGATGGATCATTCTCTTACAATAGTTCTACTGGTGTTATGACCTACACAGGGCCAAGTGCTTCTGAAGTTCGTGCTCACCTTACTATTGCTGATACCAACTCAATGGACATGAGTTACTCTTCTGGTCAGATTTCTGCTGATCTTCGTTTAGGGTCTGCTGATGCACTTGAAGTTGATGGTGATGGTCTTGATCTTAAACCAACTATCGCTGGTAACAGAACCTTTTCTGGTAATATTATTATTAGTGGTGACCTGCAGGTTGATGGAACTAATACCATTCTTAATACTACCTCTCTTGAAGTAGAAGATAAGAATATCTACATGGCCAAAGGAAATGCAGATTCAGCAGGTGCTGATGGTGCTGGTCTTACAATCGAGATGGGATCTGATGATCTTACTTTCGCTTGGAATCATGCTGGCGATCAAATGCAAATTAAAAAAGGTGCTTCGTTTGCTAACCTTAGAGCCAACAAGTTCATTGGTGATCTCGAAGGATCTGTAGCTCAAGTTATAAATGCTATTGCTGATGCTGATGGAAGTTTAGCGGTTGGTTTCAACTATGGTTCTGCTGATACGACTGCTGCACGTACATGGACTCTTCCAGCTTCTCCAGAAGTCGGACAAGTTGTTCATGTTAAAGCTCCAAGTGCTGTTAACTCTCAAGGTATTAAGATTCAGAAAGCTGGATCTCAAACCATTGATGGTGCTGAGTACATTACTCTTGAATCACCATATGCTGCTGTTAACCTTATGTATGTAGCTAACAATACATGGAGAGTATACTAAATTATCGATTCGATAAACATAGTGTTTACTTAGTTTGTGGGGTGGGTGGCTTTAGAGTTGCCCACCCTTTTTTATTTTATGCTATTTTAATGGAGGACAACAAATGGCTTACAAATACCAATTAGGAGAGGCTCGATTGAGTGGCTCCTTGATACAAGAGGGAAGTATCACAGCAGAATCTTCTGGTGACTTAACGGTTGCTGGTAGTTCTGATTTGAATGGGACTTTAGATGTCGCCGGTCAGGTTGACCTGGCAGCAAGCGGAGTCTCAACAAACATACGAGGAGGATTGACAGTGGATGAAGATTCTCTTTTTAGCTCGCTATTGCAGGTGGATGGAACACTTGATTGTGGCAGCACAGCAGAATTTCAAGGAGAAGTTACATTCAGTGCCGCACATAAAATTAATGTAACAGCTATCACAGCTAACTACACTGTTGCTTCTGATGTTCATTTCTTAGCGGCAGATTCAAGTTCTAACACAATCGCAATTACTCTACCATCTGCTAGTAGTAACGACGGAAGGATAATAAAGATTAAAGATGTAGGAGGAAACGCAGGTAATAACAACATCACAATTACAAGAGCGGGCTCCGACACTATCGACGGTAGTGTTAGTATAGTACTAGAGTCACCATATTCAGCAGTTATGCTGGTGTGTAATGGCTCTCATTGGTTCATTTTATAGGAGGTATGAATTATGGCTATTACAGATAATAATGGAGATACAATTTCTCCTCTTGGGGGTTGGAGAATTCTTTCCAACTCAACTGCAAGAAAAACAATTAATTTAGATCCTGCTCCCGCAGCAGGTCGTAAAGTTGTTATTGTAGATGCTGTTGGAGATGCAGCGTCTAATAATATAACAATTAATGCAAATGGGTCTGAAAAGATAGACGGAGCATCTAGCTTAACTATTAGTACAAATTCACAGCGGAAGGTTCTTGAATCTAACGGTTCTGGTTGGACTGTTATATCTACGACTGCTGATTCGAATGCCGGTAGTGTTAGTACTGGCGGTGGCGGGTATGCTACCAGCTTTTCGGATCTTGCTAGTTTATCAAACGATGCTGGATCTGGTGAAGTTGTTAAGTTTGGTAGTGGCACTTTGACTGCTGGTAAGCTTTATTATTTAGAATCGGATAGTAGTTGGAAAGAAACAGATGCCAATTATGCTGTTTCTGGTAGTGGAAACCTATTGGGCATAGCAGTGGGATCTAGCCCTACTTCTAATGGTCTTTTGGTTAGTGGCTTCTTTGACGCCCACAGTTATTTGCCAAATTATTCTGCGGGTGCTGCGGTTTATGTCTCAAGCACATCAGGACAGATGACCACAACACAGCCAACTGGCTCTACTTATAAAAGAGTTGTTGGATACTGCTCTAACGCCTCAAAGGTAATTTATTTCAAACCAGAGTCAAGTAGATTTAAGTCAACAGTACCAATTCCAAGTTTGTACTTTGATGGGACATCTGAGGGCTCTTTAATAGGATCTAATTCATTTTCTAATGCTACCATCACAACTGACAACGGGAAGTATGATGCTGGCTTTATTGATTTCGGTGCTTCTGGAAATACTGCTCCGGCAAGATTTACCAACGAGATCACTTTAACAACTGGTATTTATACTTTTTCTATGTGGTTTTATTCCAAGAGAACCGGTTCCGATTGGGGAACTTTGTTGCGTCAAGCGTCTGGTGGCAGTCCTGCCAACACTCAAAATCTACCGATAGTGACAAGAGACACAGACGACATGTTGGGAATGTTTAATGAAGATGGTGGCGGTACATTTTATAGTTCAGGCTACGACATGACTACTCATGAAGGTTCCACCAGTTGGATTCACATAGCTGTGGTTGCAAATGGTTCCAATTCGAGATTTTTTGTTAATGGAGCCTATGTTGGTACGGCTGCGGCGGTTGTTAATACATCCGTTAAAGAGTTGGGTGCATATGATGGTAACGATACACAAGTGTTTTCAGAAGGGATTGATGATTTTTCTTATTGGAACACTGCACTATCTGATGAACAAGTAGAAGAAATTTATAATTCGGGTGATAAGATTTCTCACCTGGTGTTTAAATAACTTATTTCTGTTTTGTTTTAAGTGGTTGGTGCCTTCGGGTGCCAGCCTTTTTTATTTTTAAAGCTAATTAATTTGGAGATAAATTATGTCATTTAAATATTCAAAAGGCGCACAAATAATTGGCGACCTAAAAGCACAAGACGATACACAAAGAGATACCCAAATCGATTTTGGAGAAGATTACATTGGATTAGAGACCAGTGGGTCTTTAAGAATGAAGATATCTGGATCAACTGGCGCAATCACATTTAACGAGGCTTTCACATTCCCAACTGTTGACGGTAGTGCGAATCAAGTTTTAAAAACAAACGGATCAGGGCAATTAAGTTGGACTAACCAATCCAGTGGTGGTGACTCTGGTGGTGTTACAATTCCTTATCCAAGACTATACTTCTCAGGTATCTCAGCCGTGTCACAAATAGGAAACAATTCGTTTACAAGTGCCACCATCAGCACAGATAATGGAAAATATGAGAACGGGTTTATTGATTTTGGTTCATCTGGCAATACAGCACCGGCTAGGTTTGAATCAGAGATTCCGTTACTTGGTGGTATCTACACAATTTCTTTTTGGTTTTATTCCAAGAGAACAGGTTCTGACTACGGAGCAATTCTAAGGCAAGAGTCAGGTGGATCACCAGTAAACACAGAAAATTATCCATTGGTGACTTGGAACACTTCAGACGAGCTAGGTGTTTTTAATGAAACAAGTGGCGGGACATTTTATGGATCTGGATATGATATGACAACGCACGAGGGTTCGAACACATGGATTCACATGGCTGTTGTTGCCAATGGAACAAATTCTAAATTTTATATCAATGGGTCACTTGTGGGAACTGCCAATGCCGTTGTCACCACCTCAGTGAAAGAGTTGGGCTCATATGATGGCAATGATACACAAACGTTCGCAGAAGGTATTGATGATTTTGCACACTGGGCTGAGACACTATCAGGTGAGCAAATCTCGGAGATTTATAATTCTACATCCAAATTAAGGGATATAGTAACATAATCACTACTTTGTTCTATTTATTACAAAATAGAGGATTTTAAATGTCATACAATATTCTTAACAAAGGTGTCAAGTTTCAAGGCGACACACAAGGCACGATTGAAGATATCGTTGATAACCATTCAACACAAACAATAGGCGGATTAAAAACAATAACCCACCTAACTGGTACACACGTTAAAGTCACAAACGACATTAATGTCTTGGGAAACGTTAGCGCATCTGTTAATATATCTGCGTCGTTTTTCTACGGAGACGGAAGCACACTCAGCAATATAGATAGTATTTCATTTGATGGAAGCACAGCGAATGGCCTGCTAACATTTAAGGACGCCGACGAGGCAACCGTCGAATCTAATTTAACATTTGATGGCTCAACACTGGATTTTAAGACAACATCGATTTCTGGTTCTGGGAACATCTCAGGCTCTGCTTTTTACGGTAATGGTGCTGGACTGACTGGAATTTTAGGCAGCGCAGTTACATTAGCCTCCGGAGGAGGAATAACAGACTCTAGCGGACTCAAATTGGACGTTGGTGTTGATGCGGTAGGATCTCTAAACACCGCAGATAAAATTTTAATTTTTGATGCTGATGACGGGGATGCTGTAAAAAGAACAACCGCAGGTGCAATTGCTGGTCTTTTTGATCCCGTAGTTTCTACATTTAATGGACAAACGCTACATAGAGTTGTAACTGTGGGCGGCGCTGAGACAATTGATGGGGAAGCAAATTTAACATTCAACGGCACAGTTCTGGCAGTTACCGGACAGATATCCGGCTCCTCAGTTGTATCTGGTACCATAGGACATTTTGTTACTACGGTTGAGGCAGGCGCAGTTAGTTTGGGCGACGCTTCCGGTTTGGCTGGTTTGGGACTTGCAAACGCTTCCGGCGAACTGGACATCCAAGTTTCCGGTGCCGTTAAAATAGCATCAGACAAGCTGGGGATTACAGGCTCCTTTGCTGGTAATGGCTTGCTTTACGAAGGTGGGGTTGATTCCATTTCTTCGATAGGAATTGATTTAGCTTCGTCATCTGGGTTACAACTAAGCGGTGGAGAACTTTCAGTTAACTTAAATTCATTAGGGACTGCAACACCGCTTTTCAGCGCTGATAGTATTGTTTTTATCGATGCAGATGATGGCTCTACTAAAAAATCCGGATTTAGTAATTTTGTGGCTACCATGGCAGGAGATGGCCTTGTTAATAATTCTGGTCGTTTTGACATTAATGTCAGTGGTGCCATGGCTCTCCAATCAGATAAATTAGTTTTGTCATCGTCTGTTGCCGGTAACGGCCTTGAAGTAGCTGCCGGGGATGGACAGATGGTAAATACACTATCTGTTAAGGTTTCTGACTTTATGGGCAATGGCGTTAATAATAGAATTGTAACTGCTGCTGATGCAAACTCCATGAATGCAGAGGCCAAATTTACCTTTGATGATACGACCCTCATACTAACAGGTTCTAGTATTTTCAGCGGTTCAACCACAACATTCGACACTACTGAGTTTATTATTCAATCTGCAACTTCCGAAAAACCAACTCTAGAATTAAAAAATACCACACCTAGCGACACCAATGGTGGTGCAATAATGTCATTCACAAAGGTACCTAGCGACAATGTTGGAGAGACTGATGACAACATACTAGGTGGAATTAAATTTAATGGTATAGACTCCGGCAACAGCGCCACAACTTACGGACAATTTACAGTTCACTCTTCCGATAAGTCAGGCGGAGATGAAGCTGGCGAATTTAGATTTAAAGTCATGGCTGGTGGTACTGCTGGGGCTGCTGGATTGGTTGAGCTTTTAACAATCGGTGGAGAAGACACAAATGCATCGACACCTTGTGAAGTAATAGTAAATGAAGCAGCGATTGATTGCGACTTCCGAGTTGAATCCGCCGACGAAACACACATGTTATTTGTTGATGCTGCAAATAGCCGAGTCTCAATTGGAGACTCTGCCGATGCCCCCGCTGCAACTTTGGAAATTACAAACCATGCATCAGCAGGAGCAACGGGCGTCCCTCTATTACAACTTAATAGTAATGATGGAGACAAGATAGCACTTGATATTAATGCTGCCAATGCGACAGCAAATGTTGTTGATATTGTAGCCGATACCCTAACAACTGCCGCTGCTCTCAGTGTAACCTCTAATTCTTCTAATGCCATATCCGACAGATCACTAGTTAAAATTACAAATGATCATGCCGATGCCGCAAAGGCCATCCCTCTGGATATTAAGAACGATGCAGAAACTACTGATGCTGGTGGGGTCTCACTGATTAAGATGACCGCTGGTACTGGTGGTGATGTTTTAGCTTTAAAAGCTAAGACGGCAACAATCGCAACACCATCAGGGGCGGTCACTAAAACAACTAGCAATTTCTTTCCTGCTGGGTGTATTCCTGTGGGCTTTGCAATTAAAGTTACAACTGTCATACCGGGCAGCAAGTTTATCACAAAAATTGGTGTTGGAGGTAGTCTGGATTATGCTTTTGGACATTTAACAAATGCTGGTTCCGGAGGCGGTGGCCTTGGGACTACTGATGACCTACAAGCAGGAGACGATTTCAAGCTTAGTGCCCCTAAAAATGATGGAGAAAGGTTCTTTGAAGCCGCCACAGATTTAACAGTTACATTTGATGGTGATCCCGGTGCTACTTCCGGTGTGATTAGATTTACAATGTATTATTATCAAATGGATGTTGGATAATCCGCAAGCATTTTCCTTTTCTTTTCGAAAGAACTATTTATCATAGATAAAGTATTACCAGGAGTTAAAATTAATGTCTTCAATGTTAGAACAGGCCATCGTGGATGCAGCAGCACTACGAGAAGCAGCGTTAAAAAATGCTGAACAATCGATTATAGAGAAGTATGCCCCTCAAGTTAAAGAAGCGGTAAACTCGCTTCTTGAAGGTGATTTGATAAATGAGCAAGAAGTTGCCACATCAGAGCCACCTGCAGTTAGTGCTATAGAGGCGCCACTTGCAGCTTCGCCTATGTCAGAACCCAATAAAGAAGTTGAACTTTCTATAACTGATGAAGATCAAACATGGGTTCTAGACCTCGAAGCTATCAAGGCAGATATGAAGGAAGAAGGAGCACCAGAAGAAGAAGAGTTCACAGGAACAGAAGAATTGGCTGGTGACCTCGGTCTTGATGTTGGCGAAAAAACTGATGATGCACTTGATCTAGGTGCAGATGAAGATCTCGCACTAAACGAAATCATCAATGTCTTAAGCGAACTTAGTGAAGCTGAAGAAGACGAAGACGAAGAAGATAAGGAAGAAGAGGTTCTCGAAGAAGAACTTGTTGTTGATATG
>UEXN01001190.1_pt1 | contig 21856 bp, 19 predicted proteins | sample 1796711 | NCBI WGS metagenome assembly UEXN01 (sample SAMEA4772470, study PRJEB27181) | metagenome | reverse complement strand
ATAAAGAACGCGGGGATTATAAAGCTTCAAGGTATGAGGCTGAACAAGCTATAAAAGAAGCGGCTGGGGAAGGGCCTTCCATGATGGGTCAAGTTAAAAAAGGTTCTATGGCTACAATGCGTAGCGGTAACGTAGGAACTTATACAGGCAATCACCCTAGATTTGCTTCTAAAGGAATGAGCATGAATGCGGATCTTGCTTATAATCCCGTAGATGACATCACACAAAATAAAGGTGCTGCAGATATGGCCCCTATAGCAAACCTTAATAAAGGTTATGGCCAGCAAGTTGGTAAGCCTTCTGTTGCTAAAATGTATGGTGGCAAAATAGGCGACGAGAGCAAATCTCGAAGAGATTATAAATAAAACAGATAGGACTGTATAAACCTAGCAAAACATAAACATAAACAATAACAAAAACAACAACAAAATGGCAAGATTTATTTCTATCAAAGTCGTTGGGGGCGCGGATGCTTTCGAAGACGGACAACACTTAATTAACACAGACACAATTGTTTCGGTAACATCAGGAGATGCTGCAGGAGCAAATGAGGGAACTAAAACAACAATTCATAGTATAGCTCCTACATTAGACACGGTTACTTTAACTCATTCAACAGAAACAACTCCTTCTGTAAGAGATGCAATTAATGCCGCTCTTACTGCTAATCCGGGTGGTGTAAAATCTACAGTTGGATTACCTGCTGGAATTACTGTAACTGAATTTCTAGTTGTATAATGAGTGACTCTAAAGGACTTGGTGATTCAATTGAAAAAATTACCAAAGTTACTGGAATAAAAAGTGTAGTAGACAGGGTCGCAGAGGGTTTAAATATCCCCTGCGGCTGTTCTGCTCGCAAAAATAAATTAAATAAAATGTTCCCTTATAAGTAATGGCTTTTAAACTTAATACACCTCCGTATAATTTAGACAATACGCCTATATATAATGTAGATTTAGGTAATGATGTATTAGGCAAAGCTAATAATAATGGGACTATATTAATAAATAAAAATTTAGATCCATCTAAAACTCAAAAAGTTGTTGATCATGAAATGATTCATATTGATCAATTTAAAAGAGGTGATCTGGATTATGACGACAATAATGTTTACTGGAAGGGTAAAACATATTCTAGGAGTCAAATGCGGGAAGGGGCTAAAAATCTTCCTTGGGAAAAAGAAGCTTACGATAAAGCTTAAGCTATGTTAAAATTATTATTAGGCCTACTAAAAGGCGGTGATGGCAGAAAGTCAGTAGCTGGCAATTTAGCGTGGGAAATAAGAGAAGCAATCAAGGGTAAAGAATTAGACCCAAATGAAATAATAGAATTGCAAACTAAAATAAATGAAATTGAAGCCGGTCATAGAACAGTATTTGTTGCTGGCTGGCGCCCATTTATAGGATGGGTTTGCGGGGTGGCATTAGCATATAACTTCGTAATTAGAGATTTATTTATTTGGATAACAAAAACAACGGACGCTCCTCCGGCATTACAAATGGAGCATTTAATGACAGTCTTATTAGGAATGCTTGGTCTTGGCGGATTAAGAACCTTTGAGAAAATAAAAGATAAAGTAAAATAATTTAATTAAATTTAATCAAATGAGTACAAAAGAAAAAAAAGTAACAGAGGAACAATTAGCTAAAATTAAAGAGCAACAAGTAACAATGAACAACAAATTACGTGACATTGGGCTTGTTGAAAATCAAAAACACGTTTTATTACATGAATACGCTGGACTTGAGCAAGATATGGAAGCTTATAAAAAAGACCTTGAAAAAGAGTACGGAGCGATTAGTATTGATTTGGAAACAGGTGTTTACAAAGAAATAGAAAAGCAAGAAGAAAAATAAGATGAGCAGCATTATAAGGAAGATCAGCATCGGTTCTGATTATAAAAATGATGCTATGCATTACTCTGTAGGCCAAGAAGTATACGGAGGACACAAAATAGCTTATATCATATTTGAAGATACTGATAGTTCTTATAATATTTTTATTAAAAAAAATAATGAAGTATTGCCGTGGAAGAAGTTTAATTCTAATATGGCTATTTCTGTTGAATATAATTTAGAATATGAATAGCATCTACGATTTTATCGTTGAGCCTATTGGAGAAAGATACAATAATACAACTAAAGTAAATAATAAAGATTTAATATTAAATTGCAATATAGAATCATTTAAGTTTATAAATAAACTTGCTAAAGTTATATCTACACCAAAAGCTTATAATACCGTTATAAAAGAAGGTGACGAAATCGTAATTCATCATAATGTTTTTAGAAGATATTATGATATAAAAGGTAAAGAAAAAAATAGCAGTAAATATTTTAAAGACAATCTTTATTTTTGTCAGCCCGATCAGGTGTATCTTTACAAAAAAAGCAATAAGTGGCACTCATTTATGGATAGATGCTTTGTTAAGCCTCTTATAAATAATGACTCTACAAGCTTAGAAAAAGAGCAAAAGTATATTGGTATACTAAAGTATGGCAATAGCTCGTTAAACGCGCTCGAAATAACTCCTGGCGACCTCGTAGGTTTTACTCCAAATAGCGAGTGGGAGTTTATAATTGATGACGAGCGATTATATTGTATGAAATCTAATGATATTGTTATTAAATATGAACGTAAAGAAAACCAAGCTGAGTATAATCCAAGCTGGGCAAAAAGCAGTTGAGGAGTTAATTAAGGTAGCTAAAGAAGCTATTGTAGATTCAGAAGATGACATATCAGCGGATAGACTTAAAAATGCAGCAGCAACAAAAAAGTTAGCAATATTTGATGCATTTGAAATATTAACAAGAATTGAAACCGAAGAAAAGTTATTAGAAGATAAATCTACTAATCAAAAAACATTCGGGGGCTTTGCTGAAAAAAGATCTAAATGATATATAAGCAAACATTATATTCAGTAATATCTGATTATGTAAAGCCCAATATATTAAAGAAAAAAAATAAACAAAAGAGTTGGGAATACGGATATAACAAAGAGCATGATTTAGTTGTAATAAGTAAATCAGGTGAAATTGGAGAAATATACAATATTCAAGGCTTAAAAATTGGTTTACCATTAATTAATAGATGCTTTAAAAGATCCAATAAGAAACAAGAACAATATTGGCAAAAGTTTAATTATCCCAAAGAATTACAAAAAATTAAAAGTGTATTTGATTGGAATAATTATCCTGATAATTTTAAAGAACAATGGTACGATTATATAGATAATGAATTTAAATATAGAGAAGAGGGTTTTGCGTTCTACAATAATGGCGTTGAAACTTATATTACTGGGTCTCATTACATGTACTTGCAGTGGACTAAGATTGACGTTGGGGCCGCCGACTTTAGAGAATCAAATAGGTTATTCTATATTTTCTGGGAAGCGTGCAAAGCAGATACCAGATGTTATGGAATATGCTATCTCAAAAACAGACGGTCTGGGTTTAGCTTCATGGCATCGAACGAAACTGTTAACCAGGCAACAATGTCAAGCGACGCAAGATTTGGAATTTTATCAAAAACTGGGGCAGATGCCAAAAAAATGTTTACCGATAAAGTTGTTCCAATATCAATTAACTACCCTTTCTTCTTCAAGCCCGTTCAAGACGGTATGGATCGCCCCAAAACAGAGCTTGCTTACCGAGTGCCCGCCTCCAAACTTACTCGGCGCAAGATAGAAATAGGCGAACAATTAGCTGAAATTGATGGGCTTGACACCACAATCGACTGGAAAAACACAGGCGACAACTCTTATGACGGAGAAAAGTTAAAGCTTTTAGTTCATGATGAATCTGGTAAATGGGAAAGACCAGATAATATAATTAATAACTGGAGAGTAACCAAAACAACATTAAGGCTAGGTAGTAGAATAGTCGGCAAATGTATGATGGGTTCTACCTCTAACGCTTTAGATAAAGGAGGTAATAATTTTAAAAAATTATATGAAGGATCAGACGTTACTAAAAGAAACCGCAACGGACAGACTAGCTCAGGATTATATTCTTTGTTCATACCTATGGAGTGGAATTACGAGGGATTCATTGATATGCATGGAATACCTGTATTCGATACACCAGAAAAACCAGTCAAAAGTATTGACGGAACTGAAATAGATACAGGTGTAATTGATTATTGGATAAATGAAGTTGACGGTTTAAAAAAAGATCAAGATGCTTTAAATGAATTTTATAGACAATTCCCGAGAACGACGCAACACGCGTTTCGCGATGAAACAAAACAATCCTTATTTAATCTGACTAAAATATACGAGCAAATAGATTATGTAGAGGAAATGAAATATACCGGCCTTATTACACAGGGTAATTTTCAATGGCAAGGTGGTGTAAAAGATTCATTAGTAGAGTTTGCACCTAATAATAATGGTAGATTTTTTATTTCGTGGATACCACCACATAATATGCAAAACAGATCTATTTCAAAAGGTAACTTAAGACACCCAGCTAATGAACATTGTGGGGCATTTGGATGTGATAGTTATGATATATCTGGTACAGTAGACGGCAGAGGATCCAAAGGGTCTCTTCACGGGCTTACTAAATTTACGATGGAAGACATACCCCCAAACCATTTTTTTTTAGAATATATATCACGCCCCGATAATGCTGAAATATTTTTTGAAGATGTATTAATGGCTTTAGTATTTTATGGAATGCCAATACTTGCAGAAAACAATAAGCCTAGATTATTATATTATTTAAAACGAAGAGGTTATAGGGGTTACTCTATGAACAGACCTGATAAAGTTTATAATAAACTATCAGTTACAGAAAGAGAAATAGGTGGAGTGCCTAACTCGAGTGAAGATATGAAACAAGCTCACGCGGCTGCTATAGAATCTTACATTGATTCTCACGTTGGATTTAATGGAGAAACTCACGGAGATTTGTATTTTACAAGAACATTAAATGATTGGTCAAAATTTAATCTTAATAACAGAACAAAGCACGATGCTTCTATAAGTTCTGGGCTTGCTATAATGGCTTGTAATAAAAATAAATATGCTCCAGTAGCTAAAAAAGTTTTTAAACCAATAAACTTAGGAATAAAAAGATACAATAACGATGGCTCTACATCAAAAATAATTTAGATAAATGATTAATACTAATTATAACAGTTCATTTCCAGATCAGGTAGTACCTGATTCAGTAAAGAATAGTTATGACTATGGGCTACAAGTTGCTCAAGCTATAGAAAATGAGTGGTTTCGGCAAGATATTGGAGGCGAAAGGTATTTACAGAACTTTCAAAATTATCATAGGTTAAGACTATATGCAAGAGGTGAACAGCCAATACAAAAATATAAAGATGAATTATCTATTAATGGTGATTTATCTTATTTAAATTTAGACTGGACAATAGTTCCGGTTATACCTAAGTTTGTAGACATTGTAGTTAATGGGATGACTGATAAAGGTTATGAAATAAAATCATTTGCTACTGACCCATTTGCACTTAAAGAAAGAACTGATTTTGCTTTTAATGCAATGCGCGATATAATTAATAAAGAATATATTGAGCAAATGAATGCCGCTACAGGGCAAAATTTTTATGCTTCTGCTCAGCCTGATAAACTACCAGCATCGCGTGATGAACTAGATCTTTATTTACAATTAAATTATAAACAAAGCGTTGAAATTGCTGAAGAAGAAATAATTAAAAATGTTTTTTCTTTTAATAAATATGAAGATATACAAAGACGAATTGCTTATGATTTAGCAGTATTAGGTATTGGGGTGTCTAAAACAGGTTTTAATTTTTCCGAGGGCATAACAGTAGATTATGTAGATCCCGCCTCGGTAGTGTATTCCTACACAGAAGATCCTAATTTTGAAGATATATATTATGTAGGGGAAGTTAAAAATTTAAGTCTTTCAGAAGTAAAAAGATTGTATCCACAGCTTACGGATGACGATCTTAAGGAAATACAAAAGTATAAAGGCCCAACTAATTATAGTAATTACGTAAGAAACTATGGTGGACAAAATGACGATAATTTAGTTTCTATATTATTTTTTGAATATAAAACTTATACCAACCAAGTATTTAAATTAAAAAATACCGATCAAGGATTAGAAAAAATACTAGAAAAAGATGATACCTTTGATCCGCCAGAAAATGACAACTTTAGCAAAGTTTCAAGGAGCATAGAAGTATTATATACAGGGGCTAAAGTAATGGGAATGAGTAAAATTATAGACTGGAAAATGGCGGAAAATATGACTCGCCCCAGTTCGGACGTTACGAAAGTAAATATGAATTACTCTATATGTGCTCCTAGAATGTATAAAGGACGCATAGATTCTATTGTAAGCAGGGTAACAAGCTTCGCGGATATGATTCAGCTAACACATTTAAAGCTACAACAAGTATTATCAAGGGTTGTGCCAGATGGAGTTTATTTAGACATGGATGGGCTTGCCGAGGTTGATTTAGGTAATGGTACAAATTACAATCCGGCTGAAGCGTTAAATATGTATTTTCAAACAGGTAGCATTGTTGGAAGATCTTTAACACAAGATGGTGATTTAAATAGAGGTAAAGTTCCTATTCAAGAATTACAGTCTTCAAGCGGTATGGCTAAAATACAATCTTTAATATCTACTTATCAATACTATTTACAAATGATAAGAGACGTTACAGGTTTAAATGAAGCGGTTGATGGTAGCACACCAGATAAAAATGCTTTAGTAGGATTGCAAAAAATGGCAGCTGCAAATTCAAATGTAGCCACAAGGCACATTCTTAAAGCTTTAATGTATATAACCATTAAAATAGCTGAAAATGTAAGTTTGCGAGCCAATGATGCATTGCAATTTCCATTAACAAAAGATGCATTACTTAATAGCATTAATACATTTAATGTTAATACTCTTGAAGAAATGGAAAAAGTAGCCATGCACGACTTCGGTATATTTTTAGAATTAGAACCCGATGAAGAAGAAAAAGCTAAGCTTGAACAAAACATACAAGTAGCACTTCAATCAGGGGGAATTGATTTAGATGATGCTATTGATGTAAGACAAATATCAAATTTAAAATTAGCTAATCAATTATTAAAGCTTAAAAGAAAAGAAAAAGGCGCAAGAGATCAACAGGTTGCTCAAGCTAATATCCAAGCTCAAGCACAGGCTAATGCTCAAGCTTCTGAAGCGGCAGCGCTCGCGGAAGTTCAAAAACAACAAGCTTTAGCTGAAACAAAAGTACAGATTGAAAAAGCTAAATCAGATTTTGAAATTGCCAGGATGGAACAAGAGGCATTAATTAAGAAACAATTAATGGCAGAAGAGTTTAATTATAATATACAATTAGCTCAGGTACAAGCATCCGCAACAACAAAAAAAGAACAAGAAATAGAAGATAGAAAAGATAAACGTGTAAAAATACAAGGTACACAACAATCAGAACTTATTGACCAAAGAAAAAACGATTTATTGCCTAAAAATTTTGAATCAGCAGGTAATGATAACTTAAGTGGCTTTGGCTTAGAACAATTTGAGCCAAGGTAAATTTTATTAATTAATTTTATATTATCATATTATGTCAACAGAAGTAAAACAAGAAGGAGATTTTAAAATTAAAAAAAGAACTCCAAAAAAATTAGCAGGTGAGCAAGACATTATTAAAGTAGATCTTTCTAACCCACCAGCAGAAACAAAAAAAGAAGAAGATGCCGTTCAAAAGCAAAGCACAGATGAAGTACCTGTACGCGACGAATCCAAAACTAGCGAAGGAATTCGAAAAGGAGACGAGCAAGCAACAGATGAAAAACCTACCGGACAAAATAATAGCAATGCTAGCGAAGCAGAGGTAGATTCTCCTATTCAAGTTATTGAAGATGAAGAAGATAATTCTAAAGAGGCAGGAGTGGCTGGAAGCAATGAAACTGCCGCTGCCGCATCGGAACAAAAAGAAGTATTACAGGAAACAAAAGCACAGGAATTACCCGAAGGAGTAGATAAACTTATAAAGTTTATGGAAGAAACTGGCGGGGATGTACAAGACTACGCTAGGCTAAATGCCGATTATTCAAATGTAGATAATAATACATTATTAAGAGAATATTATAAACAAAATAAGCCTCATCTAGACGCTGAAGATGTGGATCTTTTATTAGAAGATTTTACATGGGATGAAGAAATTGATGAAGTTAAAGACATACGCAAGAAAAAAATAGCATATAAAGAAGAAGTTGCAAAAGCCAAAAACTTTTTAGAGCAAACTAAGAGTAAATATTACGAGGAAATTAAACTAAGACCTGGTGTTACTCAAGAGCAACAAAAAGCTACTGACTTTTTTAACCGATACAATGAAGAGCAAAAGCGTAATGACGCGGTTCGAGAAGGGTTTATTAATACAACTAAAGATTATTTTTCTAATGATTTCAAAGGTTTTGATTTTAAATTAGGAGAAAAAAAGGTTAGATATGGTATTAAAGATCCTGAATCAACTGCTGATAATCAAAAAGATCTTACAGACTTTGTCGGGACGTTCCTAGACAAAAATGGTCAAATGAAAGATCCAGCCGGTTATCATAAAGCAATTTATGCTGCCCGCAATGCCGATACTATGGCAACACATTTCTACGAGCAAGGCCGTGCCGATGCCATTAAAGAACAAGTTGCTAAAACCAAAAACATAACCACTGAGCCAAGGCAAACTGCCCCGGGCGATGTATTTGTTAATGGATTAAAAGTAAAAGCTATTAGCGGACTAGATTCTTCAAAACTTAAAATTAGAACAAAAAAATTTAACAATTAAAATTTAAAAAATGGCAAATGTAGTACCCTCGTTTGGGTCAATTAAACCTAGTCAGAAACAACAGGTTCTGTCTACAAATTATCTGCAATTTACAGATAAAGCTGGCGACGATTTTTCAGATTTCGCAGCACAATATCTTCCTGAGATCTACGAACAAGAAGTAGAGCGATATGGAAACCGAACTCTTTCTGGATTTCTACGTATGGTAGGAGCAGAAATGCCTATGACTTCAGATCAAGTAATTTGGTCAGAACAAAATAGATTACACATTGCTTATGACAGTGTTTCAAAACTAGCAAATAATGTTGATCTGCAATTCGCTCTTAGCGCAACCGCGGGGCCTGGCTATGTAGATAATGTAGTTTCTGCTAATCAAACAATTGTAGTAATGAACCCCGCCACCGGTGCTGAAGTAAAAGCTTTGGTTACCGCTAGTGCTGGGTCTAATGCTGCTGGAAGCGCTAATGGTACTCTTACTGTTGCTACTTATACAGGGGCTAATCTTTCTACTGCTCTTGGAAGCGCTGGCGCAGTATTAGCTGGTCTTAAAATATTTGTATATGGTTCTGAATATAGAAAAGGAACTGGCGATGCTGATATTAGAAGCGTAACCCCATCTTTTACTCAATTTAACAATTCACCAATTATTATTAAAGAAAAATATGTGGTCAATGGATCAGATATGGCTCAGATTGGTTGGGTTGAAGTTGCTACTGAAGATGGAACATCTGGATACCTATGGTACCTAAAAGCTGAATCTGAAACTCGTTTGAGATTTGAAGATTATCTTGAAATGGCTATGGTTGAAGGCGAAAAAGCTGCTGCAGGTTCTGGGGTTGCTGGAATTGCTGCTGATTATGGCGGAACTGAAGGTCTTTTTGCTGCTATTGAAGCTAGAGGTAATGTACTAAATAACTTTAGTGCAGCTGCTGGTCTAGGAGAATTTGATAGTATTCTTAAGAATCTTGATACTCAAGGGGCTATTGAGGAAAACATGCTTTTCTTAAATAGAAAAACTTCTTTGGATTTTGACGATATGCTAGCTAATATTTCTTCTGGTATTGGAGGAGGTACTGCTTTTGGTTTATTTGAAAACTCTGAAGAAATGGCTTTGAATCTTGGTTTTTCAGGATTTAGAAGAGGTTCTTATGATTTTTACAAAACTGACTGGAAATATCTTAATGATGCTTCAACTAGAGGCGGAGTAGCTGTTTCAGCAATTGATGGAGTTCTTATTCCTGCTGGTACATCAACTGTATACGACCAAATTTTAGGTTCTAATATTCGTAGACCTTTCTTGCATGTTCGTTACAGAGCTTCACAGACTGAAGATAGAAGGATGAAATCTTGGATCACAGGATCTGCCGGAGGTGCTTATACTTCTGACATTGACTCTATGGATGTTCACTTTTTGTCTGAAAGATGTTTATGTGTACAAGGTGCTAACAATTTCGTATTGTTTACTGCATCATAGTTTTTCTGATATTAATTACCTCCGCTTAATTGCGGGGGTAGTTTTTATCTTTTTTTAATTATTTAATTTTATTATATCATGGCTAAAAAAGCTACTCAAGCAGTAAAAGATATTGAGGTTGCGCCTCAAGTAATTGAAACAAAAGAAGTTGTAAAACCTGCAACTAAAGTATCAACACCTAAAAAACCACAATGGGAGATTAAAGACAGAACATATTTATTAAACGGTCTTAAAACTCCATTAACATATACTATAGCGTCTCGTCATACGAATCGCTATCCTTTATTATGGTTTGATAAAGAAAAAAATGAACAAAGAGAATTAAGATATGCAACCAATCAAAATTCGCCTTTAGTTGATGAACAATCAGGCGAAGCAACATTAGGACATATTGTTTTTAGAGATGGCACATTAACCGTGACTAAAGAAAAACAAAATTTGCAAAGATTATTATCTCTTTATCATCCAATGAAAGGGATAAAATATAACGAGTTTAATCCTGTAGAAGAAGCTGTAGACGATTTAGAAACCATTGAATATATAATTGAAGCATTAAACGTTGCAAGAGATATGGATATAGATCAGGCTGAAGCTATTTTAAGAGTAGAGATTGGTTCTAAAGTATCTGACATGAGTTCTAAAGAGATTAAAAGAGATCTTTTAATATTTGCTAAAGAAAATGCTCAGCTGTTCTTAGAGTTGGCTAATGACGAAAATGTGCAATTAAGAAATGTAGCTATTAATGCTACAGAGTTAGGTCTTTTAAGTTTATCGCAAGATCAAAGAACTTTTTCGTGGGCTAAAACCAGTAGGAAAATAATGAATGTTCCTTTTGATGAAAACCCGTATTCAGCTATGGCTGCATTCTTTAAAACAGATGAGGGCATAGAGGTTTACAAATCTATAGAGAAAAAACTTCTATAACGTGTAATATTTATAATATGTAGAGCCGTCTTTTGGCGGCTTTACTATTATATAACAAAAAACAAAAATGGCAATAAACGTAAATACTGTATATCAAACAGTGTTGTCTATTTTAAATAAAGAACAAAGGGGGTATATGACTCCTGATGAATTTAACAAAGTAGGAACACAAGTTCAACTTGAAATATTTGAAAGATATTTTGAAGATTTAAATCAACAGGCTAGAGTTCCTCAAAGCGATTTCAACTACGCTGATAGACTAGAAAATATAGACGAAAAAGTTGCTATATTTAAAACGTTTGGCAATGCTTCTTACAATAACACCTCTGTAACTCCTACTAATTATTTTACTTTACCATCCACCGACGCTTACGGCCAAGCTGTAGACTTTTATAGATTGGGGGAAGTAACATATAATAATGAAGTCCTTATACAAAAACTTCAAAGAAATGATTTTTACACTTCTGAAAAATCTAAATTAACAAAAGCAACCGAAACATTTCCTACATATTTATATGAGAACAATTATTTGTTTGTAAAACCAGATAGCATTGCAAGCAATGTACAGGTAGAATATATTCGTAAACCTTTATCGCCAGTATGGGGCTTTGTGGTAGGAAGCTTAGGCCAATATGAGTATGATACTACAAATTACAATGCGGGCAGTACTCCCCCCACTGGTTCGCGTAATTTTGAACTTCACGAAAGCGAACAACCAGAGGTAATATTAAGAATATTACAATACGCCGGAATTATAATTAGAGATCCTCAAATAGTTCAAGCGGCAGCACAACAAGTGCAAATGGACGAAATAAATGAAAAAAGTTAATAAGTTATGGCAAAACCAGACGGAGGTTTAGTACAAGAAACTAATGCACAATATTACGCTGGATCGCAAACGTTTTTAGCAGATGGAACTAGTAATACTTTTACAGCAACTTTTAATACAGATTTAGTATTAGGCAACTATGATCCTACTGCGGTTAATTATGCTAATAATAATTTTAAGCTCTACACTAGCCCGAGTGGCATACCCGGTACTTATACTGAATACATACAAGCCTATACTGTATCTAACAATACAATTACATTTACCGCAACGCCTGCTATGAATGAAGTAATAGTAATTCAATTAAAAAATTTAACAGGCGGTAATTATGGGGATCAAAATGCTTTTGGAAATGTTGTTGAAGAAAATTACGGCAATTATGCTTATATAAAAGTTTCTGATTTAGTAACAAATTTTTTAGTTGGGTATGTTGGTCAAGGTAAAATTATACAAAACGTAAAAAGAAATGATGTAATATTTCACGTAAAGCGAGCGCTACAAGAGTTTAGTTACGATACTTTGCCTAGTATAAAATCACAAGAAGCAACAATACCACCAAATTTATCAGTCCCTTTACCACAAGATTATGTTAATTATGTTAAGATGTCGTGGGTTGATCAGCTTGGGGTTAAACATATTATATATCCTACAACTTTAACCTCTAATCCAGATAGTGTATTACCTCAGGATTGGCAGGGTATACCCATTCAAGATAATTTTGAAGAAGAACTAGACACTACTTCTTTAACAGAAAGTCGGTGGGCTAATGCTAATGATAGATTAATTAATGGTAATTTAAATTTAGCTGATGTAAATAAAGGTATATATCCTGGGACATGGTATGGATTCGGTTTTGAGGGTTTTGCGGGAAAAAGATATGGATTAAATCCAGAAACATCTCAAAGAAATGGATGGTTTACAATAAACAACAGAGAGGGAAAAATGTCTTTTTCTAGCGACCTAAGAGATGCTTTAATAATATTTGAATATATATCTGATGGGCTTGCGTATGATCAAGATATGAAAGTGCCTAAAATGGCAGAAGAAGCTATTTACTCTTATGTAAATCACGCTGTTTTGTCTACAAAAATAAATATTCCAGAATACATAGTTAATAGATACAAAAGAGAAAAAAGCGCTAAACTCAGAAATGCTAAAATTAGATTATCTAATATTAAATTAGACGAAATAGTTCAAGTAATGAGAAACAAATCTAAATGGATTAAAAGTTAAATAAATGGCAGAAGTTAAAAATGCTTTTATAAAGTCTAAAATGAATTTAGATCTTGACGCGCGATTAGTGCCTCAAGGTGAATACAGGCAAGGCACAAATATACAAGTAAGCAAATCTGAGGGCGATGACGTTGGTGCATTAGAAAACGTATTAGGTAATAAATTAATTGAAAACGGAAATTTTGCTTCTTTAACACAAGTGTCTAATATTCAAGTTATAGGTCAATACACTGATGTTAATACCGATACCATTTATATATTTTTAACTGATTATACTGAACCTACACCTAAAACTAGCATAACGCATAATCCTAATGCAAATAATTTTATTTATTCATATAACGCTATAACGGGTGATTTTACATCATTAGTTACTGGTCCTTTTTTAAATTTTTCTACTACAAATCCAATTTATGGTATAAATACCGTAGAAAATTTATTATTTTTTACGGATAATAGAAATCAACCTCGTAAAATAAATGTTAGTTTAGCCAACCCAAATAGGCTAACCTCACCTACTTATTATTATAATGAGGATCAAATTTCTGTGGCTAAATATGCTCCATATCAAGCTATAAACCTATACAAGCCATCTACTATTAGTGGAGTTTCAGGGTATGAAACAACCATGTATGATGTAGTAAGCACTTCATTGCCAAACGGAGCGAGCAACCCTTATTTAAACACACAGTATCCCGGTGATCCAAATTTTTTAGAAGATAAATTTGTTAAATTTAGTTATAGATTTAAATATGACGATAACGAATATTCTGTTTTGGCACCTTTTACTCAGGCCGCTTTTATACCTAAGCAAGATGGATTTTTTTTATCAGGGGATGAAGAAGCAACTTTTAGAAGCACTGTCGTTAATTTCATGGAAAATAAAGTTAACGAAATTTTACTACAAATTCCTCTTCCAGATACAGCCTCTAATATTTCTACATCTTTAAAAATATTAGAAATAGATATTATATATAAAGAAAGTGATAATACATCGGTACAAGTATTGGATACTTTACGTGTAAATTCTCAAAGGTATAATGCTTTACCGACTTCTGTAATAAATGGTGAAAACTATATAGAATACGAATATCAAGCAACAAAACCTTATAAAACTTTACCAGAGTCAGAGTTAATAAGAGTATATGATAAAGTACCGGTAAGAGCATTTGCTCAAGAAATTAGCGGGAACAGAGTTATTTATGGTAATTTTCAAAACAAACATACTCCACCCGCTAGTTTGGATTATAATGTTAATGTAGGAAAAAAATCAAGTTTTCTTATTCCAGCTTCCTCAACCCCGGCTGGCGCTACTTCTATTATTGAATATCCTAATAGCACTGTTAAACAAAATAGAAATTATCAAGTAGGTTTAGTTTTATCAGATAGATATGGGAGATCATCTACTGTTATATTATCGTCAAATCAAATACAAGCTCTTTCAGGGTCTGATTTGTTCGATGTTTCAACTGTATATCATAATTACAGAACAAGTACTGATGGCACGCAAATTCCCATTACATCATGGCCAGGCGATTCAATAAAAGTATTATTTAACAGCATAATACCTAATCAAAAAGACTTTACCTTGGGTACTCCTGGGCTATATAATGGCGTAATAAATTCACCTGATTATAACCCGCTTGGGTGGTATAGTTATAAGATTGTGGTTAAGCAATTTGAACAAGAATACTATAATGTTTATTTGCCTGGTATTTTAGACGGTAATCCTGATAATTTAACAACGGATGATTTGCCAGGTCAGGTTGGGTTTTTAACGTTAATAAATGATAATGTTAATAAAGTGCCACGAGATTTGTCTGAAGTAGGCCCAGAGCAAAAACAATTTAGAAGTTCAGTACAGCTTTTTGGTCGGGTAACTCCAGAAAATAACAACAATCCACAATATAATTTACAATATAATCCCGGCACTTTGTCTAATACTGTGGTAACAATTGCCCAAGATTTTGATTTATTTGGTGTTACAACAGCAACTCATTTGGATAATATTTATGATACAACTTCTAATCCTTACGTAGCAAGATTTTCACAAAATTCAGACCCTATTGGATCTTTAGGCAGTAACAATGCTTATTCTTTTCAATTAGGTGTATTTGAAACATCTCCAGTTGAATCAAGATTAGACATATATTACGAAACATCTACAAGTGGTACAATTTCAGAATTAAATACGGCTATTGAAAGCAATGATGCTAATAGCCCCAATGATTTTTATAATTTTACTTTTGCTTTGACAGAAGCTATGCCTATTGGCTCTTCGGCCACAACAGCGCCTTTTGCGCTTTTATCTCCTGGAGGTGGAGATACTCCCGTTACAAGCGGCACTTTAAATTTAGTTAGTGTTAGAAATGCAACTGAGGAACTACAAAGTGGTAATACAGGCTCTTATTTTAATTTAGTAAAAATAGATGCTAATACAGGAACTAATCCTCAGGCATATGATAGATGGCAATTAATAACTCAAAGAGAATTTTATTATGGTCCTAATTCTAATGAAAACGATGTATTCTTTTTTGAATTTTCTTCACCAAATTCGTTATTTGCGGAAAATCAAGCTTTACAGAATATAGCTCCTACTATATATAAAGATTCGGTATCATCACCGAATTTATCTTCAACCATAAGCCTTGAAGTTGGTACAACGACTATCAATGACAGCAGCAATGCAACAGATCCCACAATATATTTTCAAGCCCAGAACGGCACTATTGATACAAGTAATTATAAGAAAAATTTGCTTTGGGAAATAACCTCACAACCCGCCGGAAATTTATTTTCAATAAACTCCCAAACAGCAGTAATTACTGTTAGCGGAGAGGCTAATGGCCCTTATGCTTTAACTATTCAAGTTACAGACGCAGGGGGACTTACGGCTACATATTCTCCAACTGTTTTATTCGGGGAGCAATCTATAAATAATGGGTTTGGGGAAACTGACGAAAATGTAGTTTCAAATAGTTTATTTCCAGAAGGAGGCACTTCTTTAGCAATTTACTGGACAAATGATGCAACTAATTCAACTACAGGAGAAAATTTAGATAGAACTGTTGGCAGTATAAACAATAATGCTTTAGTACTACCAACAACACTTTCCGATGGAACAGGCTCTAATGGCTATTTGCAGCAAACTTCCACAGTAATAACAGATACAAAACCGCAACAAATATATTATTATAATTCTAATTATAATGCAATTGGAAGCGCCGCGGGCTCCGTAGCACAGAGCGAAGGTGGTTTAACAAAAGGAACCGCATATATAAAATTAGATATAGCTTTATCTTCTGATACTTTTGAGGATTATAATATAAGCCAGACTACGTCAAAGCAAGTGTTTGGGATTTTCCCAATGGTTTTAGAATATAGAGATCGTACCGGTGTGGGTTATCCTAATAATTGGGTAACCGCTACAGATATTGAAGGTAATCCTATTCAATTTGGATCGACGCAAATAAATTCTTATGATTATTATACAACAGTTAATATTAATAATCAATCAACATTACAAAATACAGGAGTATTAAATAATAATGCGTATTCGTTTAATTTTAATGCTAATGGAGTTGCGTCTCCTAGCGGAACCAATACGGGAGCTAACAGAAATAACTCAATGCAAATTCAGGTTGATTCCTTTAATAGCAACAATAGTAATTATTTAATATCTAATGCTTCAAAAACATTTGCATTTGGACAAAGCCAATCATACCCTACGCAAAGCGCTAAATTTGGCGATTATAGATTAATAGTTAGATACCCTTGGGGATTAAATGGAGCAGGGCTTACTACAGATTATATAGTTCCGGGTTATAATCAATATCCCGTAAACGACTGGTACGGAAGATCTATGTTTGAATACAGTATTGATTGGGGGGATTTTTATTATCCTGAATATTCTAATGCAACTTACTATGCTTACAGAGTGAGTGGCGTTGGCGCCAATAGCGCAGGATTAGCTGGTTTAAATACACCATTTCAAACATTATATGCAAGAGAATGGATGGCAAAATACGTATCGCAGTTTTACACTAATCCTACATTAACAACAAAATGGTCCCCTGGATCGTCTACAGACCCATATAACGCAAGTACAGCTTGGTATTCATATAGTCCCCTTGACGATACTTTTAATGCACAAAACGGTACAGAATTTTCAAACTTTACCAATTTTAATAATAGCAGTTATCAACAAGCATATACAAATAGTAACCGCAGATGGGTAGCATTTTTTGATGCCCAAGGTAAAAAAAGAGCAGGGGATGCATTTCCTTCAATTACAGGTGGAATAGCTCCTTTCTCACAATAGTAATTTATACTCTAATTAAGTAATTATAAATCATATGGCAGCAGTAGTAGAGGTAAAATATTTTAATAGTTTCGTTCTTAAAAAAACAGTAAATAGTAGTAACGCTCCTGCTTGGAATGGATCATTTGGTATACCTGGAGTTTATGGGTATCCTCAAGCTATTGTAGACACATCTTCAGCGAAAATAATTAGAAACTGGGCTATTGAAGAATCAAGAATAAGAGGTGGTTATAATAATGATAGTGCAGAATACGGGCCTAGAGCTTATTTGGTTGAAGAAGAGCCTGATGCAACTGTTAGAGTTAATTCTTTAATTTATTCTGGAATATTTAATTCTACTACGGGAATAAACCAAAGCAATGTATTTAATGTAGGCCAAGATATAACAAGAAGTCTTAGCCCAGCTAATGGTACAATACAAAAATTATACGCACAAGATTATTACTTAACAATATTTCAAGAAAATAAAGTTAGTAGAGCACCAATAAACAAAAATATTATATATTCGGCGGAAGGTAATCCTACTGTTACGACTAGTAACTTAGTTATAGGGGAGCCGCAAGCTTATGTAGGTAATTTCGGAATTAGTAGAAATCCAGAAAGCCATGCGGTGTACGGGTTTAGACAATATTTTACGGATAAAGACAGAAATGCGGTATTAAGGTTATCAAATGATGGGTTAACTGAGATACAGAGGTATGGCATGTATGATTTTTTCAGAGACAAATTAAGTGAATTAGATTCAAGTTCTCCTTTAAGAGCAGGTAAAGCAATTGGCTCGTGGGATATTCACACAAAACAATATGTGCTTTCTTTGCAACCTGCATCACCTTATACCGTAAACGCATTAGGAAAAACTGAAACAAATGATTATTTTACACTTTCATATGATGAAGATGTAAGAGGGTGGACTAGTTTTTATAATTATAAACCAGCTTTTGGTACAAGTTTAAAAAACAAATTTTATACTTTTGATAATGGTACAACCGGTGTGCCAGTAGCAAATTTTTATCAACATAATTCTCAAGACCCTACGGTTAAAAGAGCTGAGTTTTACGGAACTACATATAATGCTAGTATTACTTTTATCTTTAATCCCAACGTAAGCGTATCGAAAGTGTTTAAAACTATTAATTACGAAGGGAGTAACGGTTGGCAGGTCGATTCTATTGCATCAGATTTTACAGGTATTGGATCTGTAAACACCGGATGGGAAACAACTTCTGCTGGCCAAATATATAACATGTCAGATACTCAAGATGTTTCTAATACTATTTATAGTTATAATCAAGGGGCTTATGATAATTATAAAAATCAATACCCTACTCAATTAATACCACCTATTAATAGAGCCGGCTTTAATAGAAAGGAAAACAAATATTTTGCTAATATAGTAAGCAACAGTCCCGCTACCGCCGGTGAAGTTAGATTTGGTAATCAAATGACAGGTATTAAAGGACATTTTGTAACAGTAACTATGTCAACAGACGCCCCTACAACTAAAATATCATCTGGTACAGATTATGGGGGAATGAAAGAAATATTTGCTGTATCTTCGGAATATGTAGGATCAAGCTATTAAATTATATGGAATTAATAAAAACTAAAAACGATAATGTTATAATGCACAACAACGGGGGCATTGTTGATTGTAAAGATATTATACCGGTTACTCATGAGTTTGCTGATCAAATATATTTAAGAAAAATGATTATGCAAAAAAATCAAGTAGTAGTAGGCGCTGAACACAAGCACGAACACGTATGGTTTTTGTTGACTGGAAAAGTATTAATTAAAGAAGGTAAAGAAACAATTATTCACGAAGCACCTTGTTATACAATTTCAAAACCGGGCGCTAAAAGAACAATTATAGCATTAGAAGAATCTATTTTTATGAATGTACATAAAAATCCAGATAACACTAAAGATATTAAAGAATTAGAAAATCAAATAGTAAAACTATGACATTTATAGTAGGTGGAATAATAGCAGGAGGAATCGCTGCGGCAGGAACAATAGGTGGAGCGGCAATAGGAGCACATCAACAAAAACAAGCGGCAAAAGGAGCTAGGCGCGAAGCTGCAAGACTTCAAGGTGATATTACTCGTTTAGAAGAAAAACGTAATAGGGAAAATCCTATAATAAACCCTTACGCAGGTGCTGAGGATTTATCTTCTATGATAGAAGACTTATCCGGATATTTAGATAATCCCTACGCTAATCTAGGTGTTGCTACTAAAGCGGCTGAAATACAAATAGAACAAACAGATATTGCTTTAGCTAATACTTTAGATTTACTAGCTTCTACAGGTGCGAGTGCAGGTGGAGCTACAGCTTTAGCCCAAGCTGCTGCAAGAAGTAAACAGGGTGTTGCCGCTAGCATAGAGGCACAAGAAGCGCAAAACGAAAAACTTAGAGCGCAAGGCGAATCAGTGCTTAATCAACAAAAAATGGCCGAAGCGACTAGAGTGCAGAGTGCTTTATTTGGCGAAGCCACTAGACAACAACAAATAGAAGCACAGGGTGAACTGTTTGTGTATAAAGAAAAAGATAATAGACTTTTAGAACAACTTGATCGTAAACAAGCTCAGTTAACCGGTCAACAGCAAGTACAAGCTCAAAGAAATGCAGATGCGGCTTCTATAATGGGAGCGGGTATTAGCGCAGGAGGACAAATTTTAGGTCAAACAGCTACATCTATAGCAGGTAATTTAGGTAATAAATCAGCAATGACAACTCCAAATATTGATATGACGCCAGTAGGAGTGGGAACTTATCAAACCCAAAATTACACTAATATAGGTAGTCAGTATGTCCCGCAGTTCGACCCTAATTCTATTATTGTGCCTAATTTAACCGGCAAAGTTAATTTTAATAAATTTATAGATTAGTAATGGCAAGTACATATAGAAGTCCAGAAACGGTAGTAGTATCAGAGGCAGCACCAATAGTAAATACTATAAATAGTCTTGCTGGCACATTTTTAAAAACATCCGCTAACATAAAAGCAATTCAAGATGAAAAAGTAAAGCAAGCTAGAGATTTTAATCAAAGGCTTGTAAAAGACATTACTATAGACCCTACCGCTTTTTATAAAGCTTTGGGCGAAAACAATGCTAATAGAGCTCTTTTTGATCAAGTGAACAATTTAATGGATGATAATGCTAAATTACAATTAGACATTGAGGCTGGTTTGTATTCTCAATCAGATTATAGAGAATTAATGGCTAGTAAAAATAAAACTATTTCAGAGCTTTCTCAATTAGTTGGTTTAGCCGAAAGCGAAAAAACCTCATCAGCTTCATGGGTAGAAAATGCGGAAGACCGAGTTAATAACTTAACTAATCAGGGCGGCGATTCTTTAGTTGGTAATACAGAGTATGTAAACGCTAAAAATATTTTTTCTAAAATGAGCAAAGGCTCTGTAGAAAGAGTTTTTAAAGATAATATAATGTATTATAAAATACAAGGGGACGGGTTAGATAAACCTTATGAAATTCCCGCCGCGGGCTTTTTATCTAAACAATTATTTAAAGTGCCTAATTTTGATAAAGAATGGGCAAACATATTAGAACAATCAGGCTTAGTTAAAAACGGCTCAAAAACGGAGTTATTTAAAAACATGAAATTTGATACGTTTCAAACTAAAATTGCTGAATTAGTTGAGGCTAAAACTGAAGGCGCAATAAAAAACAGACAAGTGGCTAATAGTATGTATGTTGAAATATTCGGCGGAGCTGAACCTTTTAAACAATACGGAGGTGGAGATAAAAATCACTATGCAGGAAGCACTATAAGTAATGCTAATGCAGACGAATTTGAAAAAGCTATGGCAGAGTATGTAATGAATATTACACCTGCATGGCAAGCTAAAGCGCTTAAAGACCCTAAACAATTGCCAAAATGGATGAAGGACGCTAAAAATTTAGAAGATCAAAAAACCGCATGGCAAGATAGGTTAGAACAAAGAGTTACAACATTAGGTTTAGGTATAAACAAAGAAGGTGAAGTGTTTACTGGCAAAATAAAACCTTTTAATGCAGAAGGCAACATAAGACCGGAGTTTGAAAAAGCTTTAAGCGGTTTAGGTTATAGTATTGAAAAGAAAATAAATCAAGATTTAGACAGTAATGACCCTAAAGCTATTGCTGTTGAAATATCTATGCCTGGTATTTCAGGAAATAAAGTAAGAATATTCAAAGATCAAATTGCCCAAGATTTTATTTATAATTTAGGTTTATATACTTTTGGTAAAAATCAAATGGATTGTGGTAGGAAATATTCTGGT
>UEXN01001184.1_pt1 | contig 21921 bp, 9 predicted proteins | sample 1796711 | NCBI WGS metagenome assembly UEXN01 (sample SAMEA4772470, study PRJEB27181) | metagenome | reverse complement strand
ACAGTGGGTGGGGACAAGGTGGAGATTTGGTAGCGCTTTGTGAAGATAGAGTTTTAAAGATATTAGCTAATAAAGATGCTTTATTCAATGCTGATGGTAATAGCAACATAACTTCAACAAACAACGTTTTAGGACAAGCTATACCTTATTCAGGTGAATATGGTATATCCAGAAATCCAGAATCATTTGCATCGGAAGCTTATAGAATTTACTTCACGGATAAAGTTAGAGGTACTGTTATGAGGTTGTCTATGGACGGATTAACTCCTATATCGAATCACGGTATGAAAGATTGGTTTAGAGATAATCTAAAATTAAATAATACTATACTTGGTAGTTACGACGACAAGAAAGACGAGTACAATGTTACGTTACAGCAAACTGACGACGTAAAACGAAACAATAATCCAGTAACAGTTACTTTTAGAGAGGATGTAAAAGGCTGGGTTAGTTTTAAATCCTTTACACCTGAAAATGCTATTAGTTGTGCGAATGAATACTACACGTTTAAAAACGCTAATATATGGAAACATCATGATGAGTCTGTTAATAGAAACACTTTTTACAACGAAGGACAATCTAACTCTACTCTTAACGTTATTCTAAATGACATACCTGGAAGTGTTAAATCTTTTAAAACTATAAATTATGAAGGTAGTCAATCAAGAGTTGTAACTAATTTTCAAGACAATCAATACTATAATCTTGAGCAAAACCCAGGTTGGTTTGTTGACTCTGTGTTTACAAATAAAGAATCTGGAAGTTTAAATGAATTTATAGAGAAAGAAGGGAAATGGTTTAATTATATAAAAGGTAAAGAAGTACAACATATTTTTGACGGCGAAAGTGATCTTACTCGTATTTTAATAGGCAGTGATGGTAGTTCTTCTTTTGATCAAGCAAGTTTTGCTATTCAAGGACTTGGAATATTAGGTGGCGCACCAACAAACTCTGCGGTTTTAGGTTGTACTGATTCTCTAGCGTTTAATTATGACCCTAGCGCCACGGTAAATGATGGTTCTTGTATACCGGTTATTTTAGGTTGTACAGAGCCAACAGCTAACAACACTTGTAATAACAGTTGTAATACCGATGATGGTGGTTGCGCGTGGTATGGGTGTACCGATCCTGCCGCAGCTAATACCGATTTATTTACAGAGGCATACGCTTATAATGGTGGTAGCACTATTATTGATGACGGTTCTTGTTTTATTGTGGTTTACGGATGTACAGATCCAACGGCATTTAATTATAATGGGAATGCCAATACTGATGATGGTTCATGTATCGCGGTGTATGAAGGATGTATGGAACCAACGGCTAACGAAAATTACGATCTTTTAGCAAACACTGAAAATGGAACGTGTATATGGCGCGGGTGTACCGATGATACTACCCCGGCTAATAATTACCTGTGGGAAGGACCTACTGTAGACAGTTTAGCTACAAGCCTTCTTTGGCATCAAGCCGCGTTAATCGCTGGAGGAGATGCTACAGATTATAATCCTGCAAATTCTACTTATGGAATGCAAGATTCCACTTCTACTATATGTACTTACGATATAGGCTGTACAGATCCAGTAGCGTTGAATTACGATGGTAGCGCAACTGTTGATGATGGTAGTTGTGAATATTGTGATTGGTATCCTTCAAATTCACAACCAGACGGTAGTCATATTTATACAGCATTAATAACTGACCAGTCACAACCAAGTGTTAATGACGGAGAGATTTATATTACTTGGCCAACTATTCCTCATGGTACTCCAGCAACTCTAGATTTACTAGACAGCTCAGGCAATTTGGTTGCTACTAATGCCATTGTAAGTGGCGCAACCGCTTCGGCGTTTCAAAATCTAGCACCTGGCGATTATTACATACAAGTTACCTCTAGCCCATTTAATACTAATAACGGGGCTACATCGTGTGTCTGGAATGGTTATGATGAAGGCGGTCAAATGCACACTATTAACGCTGCCCCACCAGCACCGGTGTTTGGCTGCACGGATCCGTTAGCGGACAACTATGATGCAAGTGCTACTGTAGATAATGGGTCTTGTACTTATTCGGCTGTTTATGGTTGTACTGATATATTAGCAACAAATTATGATTCTTTTGCTACTGTAGATGATGGTTCATGTATTTATCCTATATTTGGGTGTACAAATAATGCAGCATGTAATTATGATTCTACAGCAACTGTAGACGATGGAACATGTACTTATGCATCAATCTACTGGTACTACACTGGAAATAGTACCTGTGCGAGTGGTGGTGCATGCGAGAGTTGTTACGCCTTGACAGTTTGCTCGGGTAACGCAAACCCTTGCCATGGAACTCAATACAGCACACAATACACTTGTAATTCAGTTAACTTATCTGGTTGTACTGACCCCGCAGCGTGTAACGAGGATAGTTGTGCTGTGGTTGATGATGGAAGTTGTTTTTATGGCGCTATGTGTCCACAAAATACTCCAGGTTATAGTTGTAATACCTCCACTGGTGTTTGTTATCAAGCACCTGGAGGATGCGGTGGATGTGGTACATACACTCTTGATGATTGGGCAGATCCACAAGGCACTTGCAGTGCAAACTGCAACACTGGACTTTAAAAAATAAATAAAACATGGCTATACAAAATACAATATTAAACTTTCCAAATATAAACATATCCGCACAAGTGGGGGATATAATTTATTATACTACTAACAGTAACTCTCAAGGTGGTTTTAATCAAGCTGGATTAGCGAATACTATTTTGTTAGGACCAATAATAAGTATAACTACGCTTGCAGACGAAACGGTTGATATAACAGTGGAATATGATAACGCGTTAACATCTCCCCCATCACAAGGTGATTTTATCTCGTTCGTAAAAGATAAGAGAATAAATACCTCTAGTTTGTTAGGTTATTATGCTAGTGTAAATTTTGTTAATAATTCTACGGATAAAATAGAGTTATTTAGTGTTGGATCAGAGGTTGTAGAAAGTAGTAAATAAATAAAATAAGATAAAATATGTCATACCACAACGGTTCATCAAGCTCTTCAAGCTCTTCAAGGTCATCAAGTTCTTCAAGATCATCTTCTAACGCTAGGCAGCAAACTGGAGGTACTCAACGTCAACCTGCAGCTGCTCCCCCTGGATATCACTATATGCCTGATGGAAGTTTAATGGCTGATGGTGAAATGACTAGTATGCAAAGTTCGTATCCAACAAGTAGTGCGCTTCCAATGAGTAGTGTAGGCCCACAAGGCTGCATGGCGCAGTGCGCTTCGGTTCACATTGGGCCCTCAACTCAATGTATTTTATCGGGGAGTTGTCCTAATGATTATATCTACTTTCAAGATAACCCAGGAAGTTTGAGTTGGGATTACAAACTACATAAGTACAATGGAACTGTTATGACTCCGTATAATATAATACCGAATACTACAGGGCTTTCTACCGCGTCTTTTTGGAGTATAGCTAAAACTGGACCTTGGTTATTTGTTGTAGTGAGATATTGGAACCCTGGTTCTAACCAAAGCGCGGGACAAATCCACAAGCTAGTTAAACTAAGGACGGCAAATCAAGCTGGGAATTGTGTGGCAGCCGTTGAGCAGGTGTGGGATAATGGTCCGGATACTAGGGCTATGGCTGCTGTGAACATGAATAGATTAATTATAGCGTTTGGAAAAAAAGTGTATCAAGTGGATACGAGTAACCCCACTTTAGCATACGTACAATTGTTTAATACAATCTACGGGCTTAGTTCTTACGGTGTTATCACACAAAATCCTTACACTGCGGGATATGGCGCTAAGGCTCCAAACAATCCCGATACTCAAACTAATCCCTATTGGAGTAGCAGTATGTGGGATGTTATTGAAGATTTAGTTTACTTACCTGGTGGTGGTGTGGGGCCAAATTATAATGGAACTGATTTGGTAGCTGTACTAATAAACAACTCGTCGGGTTCATCGTGGTCAGTACCGTATGAAGGGCATATTTTAATATATAAAATACGGGATTGGCATAATCACTCTTTTCCAGTATATGCCACGTGGTTTAGTGGGGCTCATAGATCAAATCCTCAGGTTGGGATTTCAGATACAGTCCCTGGAGGTGAGGGTGGTCACATGTCTTTGTATAGTCATAATGGAAATTTAATCACTCATAATCTTGATGGAGCTAGGGCAGAATACGAAATTGATGAATTTGGAAATGCGGTGCTTGCACAGAGTCTACCACCAGGTTTTGGGGGGTTCAATGGATCAACTTATGATGGTTATGGTGATGCTGGATCTTCGGCTTCATGTGGGACCGCAGGCGCTTTCAATAGGACGTGCGAATTTAGTGATTTAAAAATTGCATCGAGAAATTTAACATGGGCATTGAGTGTTACTGATATTATAGTGGGATATATGGGGCAACCTCACCAAACCGCTAACGTGTGGGCTCAGGATATGTGGAATAATTTTTCAGGCTTTACAGGAGGTATACACGGGTGTGGTTTTTGGTATGACAGACGTAATAATTGGACAATCGAATTACCAACTCTCGCGCTTCCTAACGAGATACTTTTAAAACAGGCGGAGATTGACTTTGCCACAGAGATGATATCGCTATGCAGCTGCGACGCGTGGGATGGTGGGGGTTGTACTGATCCAACTGCTCAAAACTATAATCCAGCTGCTACTGTAGACGATGGTAGTTGTATCGCTACAGTTTACGGTTGTACGGATCCAGCCGCAATTAACTACTATGCAGGAGCACAAGTTGACGACGGGAGTTGTTGTTACACAAGCTACCCTTGTGGCCCGGCGATTGCCGGATGTACCGATTCAACTGCAACTAACTATGATCCATTAGCAACAATTGATGATGGTTCTTGTACTTATCCACCGCCGGTAAACCCGTGCAACGATCCTTGGACAAACACTCCCGGACTAGTTCAAACGTGCTGTGATTGGTGTGAAGAAAACGCTTTAATTGCGGGAGGGTTATACGGTCCACCACCTGTAGGATGTTATGATTGGATGTGCGACTGTTGCAAACCACCTATAATAAAAGATTTTGATTTGGACCTATCAGATATACCAGCTGCAGGAGAAAGTAGAACTTTCACTATAACTGGGGAAGGAGACGGAGAGGTTAAATTTAAACTAGAAGTTAGAGATAAAGATACTGGTAAATACTATAACTTCGTAACAAATCTTTTCCAAACAACTGAAGATTCTTTAGAAGGAACGGTAACTGGTGGTAAATATAGTGGTAGTATTACTTTCCCAGCCGTTACAGGTGGTGACGATCAGTACGATATCTACCTATACGCAAAACCTGGAACAAAGCATGCTAAATACAGCGAAGCAAGGTTTGGTGATAATACTTTAGATATTAATGGATCTACGGGTTCTAACTCTCTATTGATGCAAAAGGTTATATATCAATATGCTGCTTTAACACTAACACTACATGGGTTTTCACCTAATGCAACTGTGTCTGGTACTATCACCACCGACACTATATCTATCGGTAGGGGTCAATCTAAAGTTAAAACACCTTTTTCTTTTACAGCTACAGCAGCCGCGACAGCCGCTTATAGAGTGTTAAAGCAACCAGTACAAAGTGACGTTTTAGCCTTTGTAGAGCCTGTAGTAGATGCTACTCCAGTAAATCTACCAGGGGAAGACATATACCCAGCTGTTAGTAATACAGATACTGTAAACGGAGCTGTTACCAGTGGAACCACTGTGACTATGGACACTGCTGTGGCTAGTAAAATGAAAGTAGGAGATAGAGTTACTGGAAATGCAGCTCTTAGCGCAACCACGGCGACAGTTGTTTCTCTTGACTCTACATACGCTTTTACATTGTCGGAAGCTGTAGCTATAGCAGATGGATTAACTTTAAGTTTTAGCAATCAAATGAATTTTAGTTGGACTGTTAATAATTTTGCTAATGTAATTAAAGAAGGTATGATAGTTGTACCAGGTACCAATGTTACAAGTGAAACTTCAATTGGCACGTACCAAGACACAATAACAATATTTGGTGATACTGTTGACGAAGAAATAATAATACAGCACGATCAACCATCCGTAAGTATTTTGGGTGAAGAACCAACAGTAGCAAAAGGTTTAGTAACTGTTCAAGCAGGGCAAATCACCTTTGACAAACAACAAGTCTTAGCTTTAGGTGGAGATACTCTGAAAATTGGTGGGTATGGAGAAAGTGAAATACTACGAGTGCATGATTGGGAGGTTAAGTTTACAGATTTAGCTATAGCTTTAACTGCTCCAACAACAACAACTACCGAAGCCACTAGTGCTCACGCAACGATAGCTGTGGCTGATAGAGAAGGTGTTATTAATAATGTTTCAACCGTTAGCGGTATAGGTATAGACTCTTCCGCGGCAAGCCCAACATTAACAACTGGTGGAGGTTTAGATGGTGCTGGTGACTGGATCATGAGTGCTGTTCAAACTCTAGAAAACGGTGTTACATTAACAGTGGAAAATACAGGTAGAGTTGCTACTATAACTGGTAATATAGAAATTGTAAGAGCAGGTACAAGAGATCGAACACTAAGGTTTGATGTTGAGAAACTTCTTTCTAACTCAGCGCCATAGTAAAAAAACACACAAAACTGTGATTATATTGTTATAAATATAATTAAATGGAGAGTATAACAATAAGACCTATAAAGGAGGAAGATTACACGCTTATAAATAGTTGGTGGAAAATGATAGATAAATCTCCACCACCAAGGAATTTACTACCAGAAAATGGTTTACATGGGCTTATGGCTTGTAAAGATGGTAGGCCTATAGTTTGCACTTATTTATACCTAACAAATTCAAAAATGGGTTATTGCGACTACATGATAAGTGATACGAGCTATAGGGGTAGAGATAGGTTTGATATAGTGTTAAAGTTAATGAATATGGCCGTTGGAACGGCTTGGGAGTTGGGTTGTGAAGATTTCTGGTTTATAACGAAAAATAAAGGAATGTTAAAAAGATGTAAATCGCTTGGTGTAACAGTTTCAGAAGAACCTTATTACCTAATAGTCTCAAAAAAGTCAAATAAAAAAATATAAATATGGCAAATAAAAATAACAATACGAAACCGTCTCCTTTTTACAGGAAAGGAAAAAATGAAGGTGATGATAGAGAAAATTTTTGGGGAAGAACATTTGGTGGTGATTTGGGTAAGTGGGGTGAAGACGAATGGGGTATTAAGGACGCAACGGGGAGAATGGATAAGTCTTTTGAGGATTTTCAGGGCTTAAAGGAGAGCGCTGACGAAAACCTATGGGCTAACGCGGAGAACAAATTCGATTTGAGTAACACTATGGAGGATTTAACCGTGGGAGAAGGGTTTGATTGGGAAAAAGAACAAGTGAGAAAAACAGCCGCTAACACCCTAAACGTTTTACGAGAATCTGCTGGAGCGAGTGGGAGCGCTGGTTTAGCGCAGCAATTAATGGCATCAATTAATGATAAAAACCAACAAATAGGAGATAGGATATCTGTAGCGGATCAAGCAAATCAATTAGCATCAGCTCAACAAGAGGCTAAAAACCAAATAACAATGGGTACAGCTGAAATGGAAGCTCAAAAAATAAAATTACAAGGCGCTGCAGACGCGAGAGACTTGCGAATAGGGATGCAGCAGGCAGAGTTATCTTATCTAGCTGGACTCAAAGAATCTTCCGAAGCAAATAAAGATCAGGACACGGCTGGTAAGTATAATAGTTCTGACCGTAGATTAAAGAAAAATATAAACAAGATAGGTCAATCAGCTAGTGGATTAAATATATATTCTTTTGAATATAAAAACCCATCAGATGGTAAGGGATTATTTCAGGGTGTAATGTCTGACGAAGTGCCACAAGAAGCTGTTATTAATAACGGAGAATATGATATGGTAAATTATAGCATGTTAGATGTAGAATTTAAACAAATATAAATATGGCTATAGATCAAAATGCAATGTACCGAGCTGGTTTAGCCAGGGGTACAACAGGTAGAAACCCACAAGTTGAAAGACAAATTGCCAGAAAAGAAAGACTGGTAAATATTGCTTACGACGTAGTGGGAACGGTGGCCAACGAAGCTATTAAAGATGGTTTTGAAAGCATGCAGAGGTTTAGAGATCTTAAAGATAGTCAAACTGCGGCTATGAACCTTACTGCAAAAAAGGTTCCCGAAGGCAACACCCAACTAAATGAGGATATAAATACACTTTATGATAAGGCTAGAAAAGCTGCTAAAAAAGCACGCTGGTCTTTTGGTAAAAAGAAAGCTCAATATAAAGCTGAAATGAGAGGGGCTTTTGACGAGATGCAATATATAAACGAACAATTAACAGCGTACCAAGCTAGTGTACCAACCTCGCAAGGAACTATATCTGTGGCAACCGGCGTAGCTGGAGAGAATAACAAAGGGGGTAATTCAAATATTAGTCCAGCCGCATACGGGGAGCAAGTTAAAAACATAGCAGAACAAGCTAATGGTGACTTAGGGCAATTAATGTGGTATGATCACGAAAACAAGGTTATGCGAGTAACAAGAGGTGGCAAATGGGTTGAAGATAAAGATGGAAAGAGATCGTACGTAAATATGGGCATAGAGAATAACAAAGAACTAAAGAAGAAGTACGAAGAGTATAAAAAAGATCCCACTCTCCTGCTAGATGAGCCGCCTCTGCAGTACGAACAGTGGGCACAAACACAAAACACAAAAACACTTCGTAATCCCAAATACTCAGAGATGAAGTTTCCAAAGCCAGAGGATAAGACTATGACAAATGATCATCTCGCGGCTAAAAAACTATTTAGTAAATTAGGTTATAGTGATAAGACTTGGGTAACTAAAGAAATTGATAAAGCCGAGACTTTTAGTAAAATTGACGCTTATAGCGAGGGAGCATTTAAAGATTTTTTCTTTGGTGGACCAGGTTTCAATCATTCAAATAGAACTTTAACCGAGGGATCGCTAGCTTACAAAATGTTGATAAGTAGAAATCTAGATGATGATCCAGATAATGATGTAATTCCACCGGGATCACCGCCTAACGGTAGAAGTAAAGAGCAAATAGCAGCTGACGATTTAAGATGGCAAGGCGCTTTAACCACGCTAAAAATGCAAGACATGAGATCAGGTTCTCAATACAGAAAATTTGCACAAGAAGAGCTGTGGACCGAGCTAGAGGGTGAGGAGCAAAAAGCTAGAACGCAGTGGGGTGTTGATAACCCAAAAACAGGAGCACTTAGTTTTGACCAAAAGTTAAAACTGGAAAAACACAATCTAGATTTAGCAAAATACAATAAAGGCATACAAAAGGGAATAGACGAGGAGAGAGAAACGCAAAACACAGTGTATACAATTGAACAGGAATTTAGTGACGGAGACAATATTGTTGGTACAGGAACTAGACAAGCACAATTTATGCCATCAAAAGTGGAGACAGATGAGTATGGAGAAGTTGTTAAAGATGCATTTGGTCAGCCTAAGATGACTGAGTCATATTGGTCTTTATTAGAGGATGGGGCTCCAAAAGGAGCGCCAATTAAAGGAGATTATTACAGTCCAGAGGCTTTAGATGAAATAACAAAATTTGTAACTAAAAAAGATACGTATACAACTCATAAAATTGGAACCGAAAACTCAAATGTAGATGTTGGTGGATTGGTAGGACCAGCCGTTTATCGTGGTAAAGGGTTTTGGGAGATTGCTTTAACTCCAGCTGAGAAAGCGAAAGGATGGGAAGTACGCGTTAAAGACGGTGTTCAAAAAATATATGTAAAAGTTGATGGAGGGTATAAAGAAATAACAGAAAGATAAACATGGCAGATAACATTATATCAGAAAAAGAATTTTTAGCTTTATCGTCGGTAAACAAATCACCGGTAGGCGAAGAAAAAAAAGATGAAAACATTATTTCAAAAAAAGAATTCGTGATGCTGGGAAAGTTGACAGACCCTGTGTCAAGGAGTACGGATTCAGGGTCGGAAAGTGGTTCATCGGTATTCAGCGGGACAGGTTGGGGTAAGCCAACTACATTTGTTAATACCGGAATACAACAAGATGAAGGTAGAGGTACATTTAAAGCGGAGCAAACTTCTACTTTTGAGAATATTCCAGGCGCACGTACTATTCCTAAAATAAAAGGGTTTGAAAATCTTTCAAATGAAAAGAAAGTTGATCTTTACAACAACACGTTTGGGGATGATGGTTTTGGTGCTGAGGAAATTGAGTCAAGGGGTTTAAAAGGGATTCAAATAACAGCTCCCAACAAAGAAGTACAGCAATTTTATTTTGAAATGCCAGTCGGCTACAAGTCTGATGGCGAGGGTGGTATGCGAACAGCTGGTATTATTTCTTTACCAGTTGAAGGTGGTGGTATTTCAACAGAGCAAGACATTGCTAATTTTATTAATCAAAATAAACTAAGCAAAGAAGATAATAGAAAACTTGATAACAAAAGATATAAAGCACAGAGATTTTTAAACAATAATTTTGTAGAGGAGTTTAATAATGTTATAACCAAAGAGGATTTAAACGGTATCGATGACAACGCTATAAGTCCTATTAAAGCTTTGCAGGAGAAAAACCCTGTTTTGTTTGATGATATTAGAAATAATATCATGAAGACGTATGAAGAAAAAACTGGTGAATCTGTTGATTTAACCAACTACCAAGTAGAATCTTTATTTGAAGATGTTGTCGCTAGTAAAAAGAATGAACAAATATTAGCTTCTAGTAGTTTATTAAAGACAATTCAAGACGACTATAAAAGTGGTGAATACAATTATTCTTGGGATAAAATGGTTGAATTCTCAACCTACACAAGTGTAAACAACTTTACACAGCCAGAAAAAAAACTATATACCTCAATACAGAAGTATAAAAATGGGACTTTAAAACAAATACAAGATCTTGAAAATCATCCTAGTTTTGATGAAAATAGTGATGAGTATAAGTCTTTATTAATACAACAAGAAAGTGAGTTGGGAATTATCAAGAGTAATCTAGAGAAATACCAGGGTGATGACGCTAAGTTTTACGTTGATTATAGCACTGGAAAACAGGTTGATCAAGATTTTGAAGATGTAGAAGATGCTGGTTTTGAAAAATATGATATAACACAAGAAGTAAACAATTACGTGCAATCAATAGTTGAAAATGCCGGGGGTAAAGACGATAAAAGCTTTAATGATAATTTAACAATGGCATACGAAAGAGATGCTGTGGAAAGTGCTCACTTTAACTCTCATAATCAAAATCAAACTATAGATCTTACTGTTTCTTCAGCTATGTATACCGGGTTTAGTGATAATGAAATTGGTTTTGGAAAAAGACTTAAACGCTTAGGTTACGATCTACCTGAAGTAGGTGGTTCTATAAAAGATATCCCTGTCAGTGTTATTTTAGATAATTGGGATTTGTTTAAAAACCATTTAGACGGCGCCCATCAATCTGATGCCGACGACATCAACACTAACTATCTAGGAGAACAAATAAAGGATTGGAAGGACATAGGTGGCTATTTAAAAGCAACAAAAGACATGTCTATAAGTATAAAGGCTAGGGATAGGGCGTGGTCTCAGTTACACTTATTGAATATAGATCCTTCTAGCTATAAAAGAGATAAAAGTGATTTGTACTTTAGTGGTGTTGTAGAGGGTTTGCCTTGGGCGGACGCAACTCAACAATCAGACGCAAAAGAAAGAATTGCGAAAAACTATAGAGGTGGTGCTATGAGTGCTGACCAAATGATAACCAACTCTCAAAACCTAATAGATAAGGTTAATCAAGATTTTATTAGAGAAGGAATAGATCCAATAAAAGTAAGTAAAAAACAAATTCAAAACCTTGAAAAAAGTAGATCTGAAGATTTTGCTACAGCCGCTGGTAATTTTACACCAATGGTTGGGGAGTTCTTTGTTGTTGGTAATGTAACCAACGGTTTACTAAAGGTTAGTAAGGTTGGACAATATCTAAACAAAATGAAAGCAACTACTTACTTAACTAACAGTGGTAAAAGTATTTCACAAGCAACTATAGCTGCGAGAGCTGCTAAAACAGGTAAAGACACAAAACAATATATTGATGCCGCAAATAAAGCGGCTAAACTAAGAGGTGCTCCAGCGGCATTCACGTTAAATACCGGTAAAAACTGGCAAAAAGGATTACATTTACTTACTTACAGCGCAATTGAAGAGGGTAAAATGTGGATGTTAGACCCACTGTTTGGAACTGAAATGCCTTTTGGTAGTGGTTTTGGATTTTACATGGGAGGTACCGCTGCTAAGGCAATGCTACCTTTTAAGTTCGGATCACAAGGTAGCAAATTTTCTCAAAGATTCGGTAGGATGGTTAATCCAGTCTGGGAAAAAGGAGTTAAAGGGGGTTTTGGTGGTGCCGTGGCGGCTGAGGTAGCACTACCAGTAGAGCAACTACTTGGAGGGCATAAGTCTTGGAAAAGATGGATGGAAGAAACATATCCAGACATGAACACCATGGAAAGAAGGTTTACTGGAAACTTAGCTCTATTTGGTGCTTTTGGCTTTCAACACTTTAATAAGACTGACGCGGCTTTTACAGTTGGATTAGGTAAGTATTATCAAAACAGATGGAATAAAAAAGCTATTGCTTTTGGGAACGCGTCAAACGCTTTTGATTCTCCTAATAGAGGTAACATTAAAGGTCAACCAAAAAAGAACACAATTACTGTAGATGGCAAAGAGTACACTAAAGAGCAGGCCGATGCTAATTATCAAAAGTATCTTGAACTATCTCATCAAGCTGGGCAATACGTTAATATTTCAGAAAAAGTACCTGAATACCAAAATCCTTACGAGCAAAAGAAAATGCTTGATGCTCAAGCTGACAAAATGAACAAAGATGCTATAGCGAAGACAGGGAGGCCAGCTGTTAAGTTTATAGTAACTACGGATGGTAAAAACCACGCGGGTGGTACCACGAGGTTTAACAAAAAAACAGGAAAGTACGAAAAGGTTGGTGGGCAACCTGATGCTTATTGGAAAGAAGGTAAAAATGGAATGTCAGAAATATACATCGACGCTAGAAAGGTAAACGACGGGCAAATACCTCACGAGGTTTATCACCATATAACTAACAAGCATTTGAAGCTTAACCCAGAGCAAAACGCTGCTCTTGGAGCTAAAATACAAAATTACGTTCAAAAAGCCCTTAACAAATCTGCGAGAGCTGATTTAGATTTTATGAAGTTTATTGAAAAAAATTATGGTAAAGAGGTTTTAAGATACGATAAGGAGGGTGAAATACCAGCGAATTTAATAGAATTACTAGCTACCAACCGTGGTTATGATATTTTTGTTTCAAACAACTTATTTAGTGATATTGCTTTTGAATACAGAAAATTAACTGAAAAAATATTTACTGGAAAAGATGGTAAATCTAGAGGTGGGTTTGCTGGCAAGTATTTACAACCAAGACTTGATTTAAAAGATCCAGCTACAATCGTTGATTACTTGGCTAGACTCGCTAGTATGAGCAAGAAAGGCGAATACAATCCAAACACAATAAATAGGTTAAAAGAAATGCTTAAAGACCATCGACTTGGTGAAGATGGTAAGATTTATAAAAAAGAAAAAGATGGATCTGAAACTATCGTTAGTCTTTCTTCTGAAAATATAGCAAAACAAATAAAGTTAAAAAACGCTTTAAAACCTCTTCAGGATGCTTATTTTGCAGGTAAAATGAGTAGAGAGGAGTATTACGAGAAACAAGCTGGATTAAGAGCTGCTCTTGTTGGTGTAAGGGACAGTGATGAAACTAAAGCAAAAGAAAAACCAGAATACAAAAGAACTATTGATGAAACTCATTCTGAAGGAAAAGAAAGAGTTAACAAAAACTTTCACAACCATAAAGATATAATTATTCCTGTAGAAGGAGTTGAAAACTTAATCCCTAGTCAAAAGAAATTAAATAGAGAGTATATCTTCGATATGGTGGAGACATATAGGGGTAGAATAGTGGCTGCTGGTAAGGGTAAGTTTGACACACCAACTTACGAAAACATGAGCTTAAAAGAAAAGCAAGATTTTGTTTTTGAAAACACTAGAGACGAGTTAATAAAACACATCGAAAGGTTTAATCCTGAAACAGCTGTCAAGCTTGTTGACAAAACCGGGGAAATTACTGGTAAAAAAGAGCAAGAATACTTTGATATTGATGGTTACATAAACTCGTATGTAGGGAGGAAAGAAGGTACCGCTGCTAAAAAGAATACTAAAAAGTTTTTTAGTGAAACACTATCAACAGAAAAAGCAAATAAAATTGTTGATGTAGAAACAATAGCTGAGGTTGATTTAAGCAAGCAGATAGTATTGAAAGATGTTCTACCACTACAGCCTGGCACCATGAAAACTGCTAAAAGTGAAATGTTAAAAGGCAAAGACATAGAGGTTTGGAAAAGATTTCTAAAAGTACACCCTAAAATCGTGTTAGACAAAGCGAATGATATAGAGGCTTTAACACTTAAAACTATTGAAAACGTCGTTCCAGAGTTAATTCGTGACATGTACTCTTCTAAAGCTAAAATTGATGCTGTAAAAGAAGTCATAGAAAGTAAAGAGTTGTTTATCAACGAGCAGGTTAAAAATGGTGAGATGACGCCTAAAAGAGCCGAAGAACTTAAAAAACAGTTAAAGAAAAGTAGAAAAGAAATACAAGCTGGTTTAATTGCAAAAACAATATATGATAACATTGAGGCTCACAAAGCCTCCGTGTACTCTAACGTTTCAGAGGTTTCGGGTATGTCTACTGGGCTAGAAAACGTTATGATGTCAAGAAAGATGCCTAGCGGAAAAGTGGAAGATGTTTTTCTTGCTAAGCAGAAAGCAAGTACAAAAGAAGGCGTGAAAAGAGTTTCGACGGAGATGACAACAAAAACTTTTGACGAGACTGGTGTAAAAAAGAAAGGTAATACCGCTGGAAATAGACCGCAAAAAATAATAAAACTAAACAATAGACAGTTTTTAGAAAAACTTGGTATAAAAATTGAACCAGGTGGCGAGATAAACGTAGCTGAAATGCTTGCTGATAGAAATATACTAACGTCACTAGTTCCAGCGTTACAAAACTCTGTTAACAAAATGGTTACAATCCAACTTTTTGAGTCGCTTGCTAAAGAAATGAAAGGCGGGGCTGATATAAAAACAGTAAACAATCTTAATAGAATAATAACCAAAGCAAAGTCTGGTAAAAACTTTGATTTAGCAAGTTTTCAAATTGCATCGGAATTATATAAAAAAATTGTTAAAGAAAACCCTGATAAAGAGCCTGATGTTTGGGTTAGCATGTTTTATGCTAAGGATAGTAATTATAAAAACATGTTTCCTAAAAAGCAGTTGTTAGATTATGACAAAAATCTTGATATGAGCAACCAGAAGAAAGTGGTTGATATAAGTATGGAGGCTGCTAAAAGTGATAGACAGTTTGAGTTTGTTACAGATAAACACATAAGAATAAAGAAAAATTCTTTTGAAATATTTGACGGTTACGGTGGTAAAACAGTAGATAAAGAAGGTAATCCAAGAAGACCGGTAAATGAATCCCTAAAAGAATTAGCCGTAGAGCGTGACATGGATATGTCTAAGATTATTATAGACAAAACACTTAAAGATAGAAACGACAACCACGCTGAGGAATATAACGTTTTTAGAGAAACGACAGTAGAGTTTATGGATCCAGTTCTTCTCGCTAAAAAAAATGTTGCTCAAGGTACTAGATCTACTTTAGGAGAGGGTCAAGTTCAACTTGGTACAAACGAGATGACCGTTAATTCAAAAGGTAAGCCAGTTCATGCTAGGTTATCAGCTGAACAAGGCAAGAAAATTATAAAAGAAAACATGGCTGGTGGTGAGGGTTCTTGGGACAAGTTTGTAAAAGAAAACCCTAAGTACAAAAACGTTAATATTGACGCTATGAAGGTTAACGACAACGCTGATGTGATGGAAAAACACCACGAGTTGTTGGGTACTTTGGAGTATTTGAAAATAAACGAGCCAGGTGTTAAAGGTGAGAAACTTAGAATGAAATATGTTCAAGAGTTTAGAGAAAATGTTTTGGCTCAAAAAGGTTTTAAATATAGTGAAACAGCACTTGCAAACGATGCTATGTTAGAGTATTTTGTTGAAACTGTAAATAGAGTTCACAAGCATTTTGTAGACAAAGGTATGCCAGAATTTGCTTTGAATTTTACTCAACAGCTTTATCAAAACCAAACAAATGCAGGTAAGGGATTTATAAGAGGATTAGCTACCCATAGTGCTGTTACTACTCAAAGAGCAACAAATCTACCTATTAAATTTAAAAACATTAAAGAGGTTGGTGATATTACCACTGGTCAAATGGTGGATATTGTGTCGGAAGGATATAGAAGTGAACACGAGTTTCAAGCTGCTAACTTTGGTGGTAACATGGCTGTTAACCATGTTAAATATCATAGTTCACCTAAGGACTTTAAAGCTATGTATGACCCTATAGCTAGAAGCTTTAAGCAAACTATTATACCAAAGTATGTTCAAAAAATTATAGATAAAGATGGTAATACTAAAAGTATATTTGAAATAGAAGGTACATCTTTAGATATGAGTAGTAAGACTAACTTTCTTATAGATAGAGTTGTTGCAGAAACAACTATAGACCTAAACACTGGAAGAGATTACGCTGGTATTCTAACCAATAAAGTGGCTGCTCTTCAAATTTATAGAAACTTACAAAATATTGCTAAAAAAACAGGGGTGCTACCTTCTAAAGGTATAAGTAAGCACCAAATGATTGAAAATGCTAGAACTCTTGATAAAGCTATAGAATTAGCGAGAAAGAAAAAGGAGGCTAGAGGCATGTCTACTTGGGATTTTGACGATACATTAGCTACAACTAAGTCTGGCGTAAGAGCAACTATACCAAACCCTAGTGGTAAACCAAAGCCAAATAGAAAGGTTATATTTTTAGCTGGTGGAGCTGGTAGTGGTAAGGGCAATGTTATTAAAAAATTAAACCTAGAGAAACAAGGCTTTAAAATAGTTAACTCTGATATATCTTTAGAATGGTTAAAGAAAAACAACGGTTTACCAGAGAACATGAATGATCTTACTAAAGAACAAAGAAGTAAGTTAGGTTCTTTACAACACCAAGCTAGAGGCATTGCTAAAAGAAAAATGATGAAGTTTAAGGGTAACGCTGACGGGGTTGTAGTCGACGGTACTGGTGGTTCTATCAAGTCTATGGAAAAACTAGTTAACGAGTTCAAAGAAAAAGGATATGATGTTAGTATGCTATTTGTTGAGACTTCTTTACAGACTGCTTTGGCTCGAAATCAAGCTAGGGCAGAAAGATCTTTATTGGATAAAATTGTAGAAAAGAACCATGAGGCTGTTCAAGGTAATAAGTCAGGATTTAAAACTATGTTTGGCGAAAGGTTTATGGAAGTTAAGACTGACAAGTTGAAACAGGAAGATGCGATGCCAGCTGAATTAGTTGCTAAAATGAAAGACTTCGTTAGTGGTTATGAGAAGATAAGGTTAGACGCAGAGCAATTTGCAACTGAAGGACAAAAGATACTAGACAAAGGTGGTGAGTTTGATTTTGCGGAATTTAACGTTGTTACCGGCGGGGAAAAGGGACCGTTTTTCCAAAAGGCTTTAGATAGAGCTAAGAAGTTTGGAACAAAAGATCAATTTGTATTAACAGCTAGACCACCTGAATCCGCTGGACCAATACATCAGTTTTTAAAGTCTCAAGGGTTAGATATACCCTTAGAGAATATTACTGGACTGGGTAACAGTACGGGTGAGGCAAAGGCCTTGTGGATGCTAAAGAAATTTTCAGAAGGATATAACGATATGTATTTTGCTGACGACGCTATGCAGAACGTAAAAGCTGTTAGAGATGTTTTAAGTCAATTAGATGTTAAATCTAAAGTACAACAAGCTTTAGCTAGTAAAAATATAGGTAAAGAGATTAACAAAATAATGGAACACTCTTTAGATATAGGTTCTGAAAAAGTATTCTCAAAAGCTGAGGCTAAAGTTAGAGGTAAAGACATTAAGCGTAGAAGAGTATTCATGAGAGATAGCGCTGCTGATTTAGAGCTTCTTATAGAGCCTTTATATGGTAAGGGTAAAGAAGGTATTAAAAATAAAAAATGGTTTAAAGAGAACTTTGTAATGCCATTTGAGAGAGGTATTAGAGACTACAACACAGCTAGACAATCTGCTAAAAACGATTACATGGGTCTTCGTAAGCAAAACAAAGATGTTGTAAAAGAAATTTCTAAACCTGTTGAGGGAACTGCGTTTACCAACGACATGGCAATGAGAGTTTATCTTTGGAATAAAGCTGGATATAAAATTCCAGATTTAGCGAAGACAACAGAAGCTAAGTTAGTACAACATATAATAAACAACCCAAAGTTACAGGCTTATGCTGAAAATTTTGCTATAATAACTAAACAAGAAAAAGGTTTAAAAGAACCAGGGGAAAACTGGTGGGGAGAAACAATGGCTGGTGAAGTTACTAATATAAATAGAGGTGTTAGTAGAAAACAGTATCTTCAAGAGTGGATAGATGTAAAGAACGAAATATTTACTGAAGCAAACTTAAACAAGATGGAATCTAAACTAGGTACTGAGTGGAGAGAAAATATTACAGATATGTTTGATCGTATGGAAACTGGTAGAACTAGATCTTTAAAGATGGACAGAGGTAGCGCTGCTATGATGAACTACTTAAACGGAGGTATTGGTACTATTATGAATTTTAATACTAGATCAGCTGTACTACAAACTATATCTACTACTAACTTCTTAAACATGAGGGAGAACAATCCTATCGCTGCAGCTAGAGCAATGGGTAATGTAAAGCAATTTGCTAAGGATTTTAAGTACATAATGAACTCTGACATGTTAAAGCAAAGAAGAGATGGTTTAGCAATGAATGTAACTGAAGCTGAAATTGCTTCTGCCGCTGCTTCTTCAAAAAACCCTGTACAATCAATAATATCTAAGGTTCTTAAAGCTGGTTACTTACCAACTAAAATGGCGGATAGTTTTGCAATATCTTTTGGCGGCGCTACGTTCTATAGAAATAGAATTAAGATGTATGAGAAGCAAGGGATGAAAACCAAAGAAGCTGAAAAACAAGCATTTTTAGATTTCCAAGTAATTGCAGAGAGAACCCAGCAATCATCAAGAGCAGATCTATTATCTAAACAACAAACATCATTGGTAGGTAGATTTATATTACCGTTTGCCAACACGCCAATGCAGATGAATAGAGCTGGTATGAAAGATATACTAGATATATCTAAAGGTAGATACGAGAATAAAGCTGAAATAGCTGAAAAAGTAGGTAGAATATCTTACTACATGGGAGCTCAAGTGGCTATATTTGCCGGGCTACAGTCAGCGTTATTTGCGATGTTATTAAATGATGATGATGTCTCTGATGAGAAGGTGGCTAATACGAAGTCAATGATGTTAAATACAACAGCTGATTCTATGTTAAGAGGTTTTGGTGTACAAGGAGCTGTTATGTCAGCAACTAAAAATGCTTTGCAAGAATATTTTAAACAAAGCGCTAAACCTGGTTTTACAGCTGATTACAGTGAGGTTGCTGAGGACTTACTAAATATATCACCTCCAATAGGTTCTAAGTTTGGCATGCTGGATAGAGCTGGTGATAGAAAGAAGTGGGCAAAAATAAGGAAAAATGATGAGTTTAAATTTGAACTTGGAAATCCATCTTTAGAAGCATCTTTAATGACTATACAAGCAACCACTAATGCACCTGTTTATTCTCCATATCAAAATATTTTTAACATGCAGTACGCTTTAAGTGATCAATACGAGACTTGGCAAAGAGTGCTCATGGGTGCTGGTTGGACGCCTTATAGCGTTGGGATTGAAACTGAGAATAAGAAGAAAAAGACAAAGACAAAGAAAAGAGCAAAAACACCTGCTGAGATTATAGAGGCTAGAAGAAGAAAGTTTTTGAAAAGTAGATAACAAATAAGTAAACAATTTAAAAAATAGGTGATAATAAAAAGATGGTAAGAAAACTAATAATACTGCTGCTATTTGTATCTAATATAATAACAGCACAAACAATTGGAAATATTGACTTTAAGGGCTTGTTAAAGTATTCTACTTTTTATACAGCTGTTAACGGTGGAACGTCACTTTCTGATGTTGATGTATTCTCTGTAGATAATGGTTTATCTACACAGACTATTTCAACTCCTTATGATTATAATTTTACCATAGGTTTGCGTAAGATCGCTAGGTTTGGCTATGAAAACAAAGCTCAAACATTTTATGACGGAACGGAATCTAATTACAGTGATGCGGCCACTGTCGGTAAGGTTAAGGGAGTTGAGTACTTATTTGAGGTTGATTATAAGAGACAAGAAGGTGTTGACTACTTAGATCAACATCACTTTATTAGGTTTAGCTCTGATGACGGTTGTCCAGATGAGCTCTGTATAAACTTCTTTGCTTTAAAGTTAGAGTATTTAGAAGATGGTTTTGCTGATATTAAATATTTTGAAGCATCTGAAAGATACAGACAACGTAAAGGTAAAAACTTATCATGGAATGTTGGGTTGACACATCGACTTGCTGAGCCATACGGTTATAACGCTTTGGATGAGTGGATATTAGATAATGGTAATTTACATTACACTTACCTAGCGTTACAAGAAGGTTATACGGTGGATGTGTATAGCAACGAGTACTTTAACCCTAATGGCGAGTTAGTTGCTACTAGCGCAGAAGTTTGGGAGGCTGTTGTTATACCTCAAGTGCTAGCGGATTACGCTGAAAAGAAAAGAAACGAATTAAAGAAAACTATACAGCATTCATTTGTTGTTGGTTTTGATTACTATAAGTATAATAAGTCAACTTGGTTACACGCTTGGGGAAGTTTAATGCCTTATCATTATGATGATGGCAGTGAGTTTAGCTACCACAATTATGTTGATGGTCAATGGTATGATTATTCTGGAGGATTAATATACGGAATAAAAGTAAACAAAAACTTAGGATACTTTGTAGAAGGAAAATATAACAAGTACTGGAACAGAGAATGGTACGACTTTAAATTAGGATTAAATTATACAATATTTTAAAAAAACAATTATGGCATTTAAAATGAAAGGATCGCCGATGCAGAGAAACTTTGGAATCGGTTCACCACTTAACAACGGGCAGAAAACAAAAGGAAAATTAAAAAAGACGCTTATCGGCCCAATTAAACCAATGGCCGATGAAGATAATGATGGCATACCAGTTGGCGTTGATTCAGATGACAACAACGCTATGGTTAATACAAATAAGCAAGATGAGGCAAAAACAGAGGTCAAAAAAGATAAACCAAAAACAAATAAAACAAAACCAAAAAAAAATAAAACTAAAAGCAAACCTGTTACAGGTTATAAAACAATAATACAAATAGACCCAACAGCTAAACCTCCGATGGGGTTAGATAGATAATTATTTTATTAAAAATATAAAATGGCAAAAGAGTTAAACGAAGACACGGGTTTTGTACTGAGTGTAAAAACATTAATAGCTATAGGATTTGCTATGGCAACTTTAATTAGCATGTGGTTCATGCTACAAGCAGATATTGCTGAGGCAAAAGAACTACCAATTATACCACCAGATGAGGTTACTCGTATGGAGTTTAACATGAAAGATCAAATGATCCGTAACACTATTTTAGATACGCAAAAAGACGTAGAAGAAATTAAAGGTACTCTAGAAAAGATAGAAGACAAATTATACAATAGATAATGGAAGAAACTGTCACTTGGAGAATATTTAGTGCATACATGTTAATAATTCTTTTCATGTTAGTTGCTAGTACTGCTTTTGG
>UEXN01001181.1_pt1 | contig 21939 bp, 24 predicted proteins | sample 1796711 | NCBI WGS metagenome assembly UEXN01 (sample SAMEA4772470, study PRJEB27181) | metagenome | reverse complement strand
TACTCGCCACGATGCTCCTGCACCAGCCGTACCGCACGCTCTCGAACCTCAGGGGAAAACTTGTTTGATTTGTTCATGGCTCCATTCTCTCAGATGTTGGAGCCTCCTCAAAACACGGGGCGGTTCACACTGTCATCTACGAAGTTGATGATCCTGAAGAGACTCAAGATTTTGTGTGGCACAAGTCCGAGGAGGATGTGCCGAGTCTCGATATATTGAATCTCGCGAGACTCATAAGAAAACACAACCTGCTAAGCATTGATCAATTGACGGTGACCAGGCCCGAGCTAAGAGAGAAATACAACTCGGAGTATGGCCTTCAACTGACGGAGCAGGAATTCACCGATGTGCTTGAATCACTTAAAAATGTCGAGGTTCCGATGGTTGATGAGGGGCGAGAAACGGATGCATATTTCGTCCACGAGTGACACAGCTAACAATGCCATTAAGTCTGTTCCGGGCCGGTGGCCCTCCACCGGGCGCCCTTGTCAGGGCGCCGCTTATGGCCAGCGTTATGGCTAAGAATAGCAGGAGTTCAATTTGTGTTTAGAGGTCATCGGTTAACCAAACCAAAGATCCAATCATTTTTTGGTTCACTGCTGGTTGCAGCCCTTGCAGGGTTTGGATCCAATGCTTCAAGCATGATCGGCTATTCCGTTGCTTTACTAAGTCTATTGATGATTGGCATTGCTTCATACACCGATTCTTTCTGGCCAAACGAAAGAAAAAAAGAAAATACTGTAATTTTCTCACTGTTTTGGGGTTGTATGATAGGCTTTTTATTACCGTTATTAGTTACTAAATTTTTAGAAGGTGGGTTTGCGGCTCTTTATGATTTACTTAGCGGTTAGCCATAACAAGGCATTACAGCGCATCGAAGCAATGGGGTCAGGTCTTGCATTGTGCTTTTAAGTGCAAGATTTAAGATCTGATCCCGCTATAGCTGGGTTTGCCATTTTTCTTTTGGGGGACGAAGAGAAATAAAATGTCTGGTTTCGGAAGATCATGACCGGATAGCTGTGTATCAAGTGGGGTTAAGATGAAAATTATATCGTTTTTTTTGACAGTATTGATTTCGGGGTGTGCAGCTATGCCCTCAAGTTACAATCCAGATGATCTTCAAGATCAAGAGCTTGCGCATGTGAAGCAGTACAGGCCCTCTTGGGTAGAAGCGCAACATAGGGCATCGGTTGCAGCAGTTTTTGATGATTCTAAAACCATGGTAATCGATAGCTCTTTTTGGGCAGGGGAGCATTCTTCGGTAAGTCTAGTTCCGGGTACGTATTACTTTGTCTTTAGATGTGATGATGGATCAACTTATTCTTTCCCTCGATCAAAGGTGATCCTGGACGAGGTCACTGAATATACAATGTTCTGTGAGCGTATCATTGAGGAGGATGCTTTTTTGGGGCTGGACCAAATACGTGGGATTAAGGCTCGTGTCGTCAAGAGTAGCGAGTTTTCCCCGGAAAATATTAAGCATGAATACTTTAAGAAAGATTGAAGAAGCTTGGTGCGCGAGCAATGGGGTCGGATACCCTCTTGAAGGTCAAGCCTGTTTATTGCAATTTCCGCATTAAATGGCATGCCGGATTTAACAACGCCATATATCAGGTGCGCAAACTTCCGCATGCTGGCACCGACAACCGCCTTTGTCACTTGGGCCAGACCTCAAAGTAGGGGGTATAGGGTCAGGTCTCCCATTTCCCATCTTCCCTCTGCTCGGCGTTCTTAGAGAGCTTTCCAGATTAGAATGTTGTGTCTGTTCTCGCCAAGCTCTTAAAAGAAAAAAGGTTAAGTTAGATACTATTGGTAATGACGTTCTTTACATAAGAGATATTCTTTAAATGGTTAGAGGGCTACCAATTGGTCTATTGGTGATATCTGCGGGCATGGTTTCCCAGATGGGTTTCTTGTTGAATGCTGATGTCATTGACGGTCACTATTTAACTATAATTGGCATCGTTATTGGTTTATTTGCAGGTTTGTTGTTTCTTGTTTATCGACGATGGCGACTATTTAGAAAAATACATATTTTTCATAGTTCAAATAGCTTGTCTTGGTATAAGAAGCCGCCTAATCATTACATGGTATTCGCTTTATGTATATTGGGAGGAATGGTCTCAGTAACGTTAATCAACAATATGCCCGATACTGGGGATCAAAGAGTTGAGGTTTATAATGTTACTGGAATAGACGAGCAGAGGGTGCGCTATGAGGTTTTCAAGTATTTGAAACTAAGCAATGGGTTAAAGACAATCACATATCGGCCGGGGGAAAGCCAAAGTTTCACTCTTGGTGAAGAGGTTGAGGTTACGATAGAAAAAGGGCTACTTGGCTTTTCACAGGTTCTCGATGCCAAGCCCACCAAACGACAGTGGTAAATGAGAGGGCGATGCTAAATATTGATTTGGCCAGTGCCTCAAGTGTAGATCGCAATATTCCAATCTCGTGAGAAACGGGGGCAATGTTTTGTCCCGTTGAGACACGCACGTTCGTCGATGCGGTGACTTAACCGTTTTGTGCGAGACACATCCTTGTTGGTTCCGCCTTAACCTCACCATTCGCCATGCAAGCATAGCTCCCACGGGGTAATGGTTGGGTCTTAGCCCGCTTCCTCCAGCGGCTTCCCATCTTCATCCATAAACCGCACATCCCGCACGGTGAGGGATTGGCCCTGCTGGTTCTGCACTACCACCGGCGCCAGTGGCTCGCCGCTCTGCCGATCCACCAGCTGCATGCTGTCCTTTTCGCCGTTCCAGCGTTCGCTCCACTGGCGCAGGGCGGTGACTACCGTAAACAGGTCGCGGCCCTTGTCGGTGAGGCGATATTCGTAGCGCTTGCCGTGCTCGCCCACATCCACGCGCACCATCACCCCGTTATCCACCAGGCGGGAGAGGCGGTTGCAGAGGATGTTCTTGGCGATGCCCAGGTTGTGCTGGAAATCCACAAAGCGGCGGGTGCCCAGCATGGCCTGCTTGACCACCAGCAGGGACCACCAGTCACCGACCTCATTGAGGGCGCAGGCTACCGAGCAGCCCATTTCATCGAAACGCTTACGTGTCATGGGTGGCATTGTACGCCAGAAAGGTTGCATAACGAAACCAAATAAGGTTTTATAACGCAACCAAATTGAGGGCCGTCGATTGATGGCCTCGCTGATTCTGTTGTTTTTTATCGCGCTCCCTTGAGCGCCAGAGTGAAATGAAATTCGGGAGAGTAATCATGAGTGGTTCCCTGGACAGCCTGCTGCGTCCTTTTGAGCATAAATCCCTGAAGTTGCGTAACCGGGTGGCCATGGCCCCCATGACCCGCACCTTCTCGCCGGGCTATGTGCCCAATGATGAGGTGGTGGGTTACTACCGCCGTCGGGCGGAAGGCGAGGTGGGCCTGATTATCACCGAGGGCACCTTTGTGGGCCACAAGGCGGCCAACGGTTATGAGCGGGTGCCGGCGATCTACGGTGACCTGGCCATGGCGGGCTGGAAGAAGGTGGTGGATGCGGTCCACGAGGCTGGCGGTCAGATTATTCCGCAGCTGTGGCATGTGGGCTCGGTGCGCAAGCCCGGCATTGGTCCGGACAAGGACGTGCCCGGGCATTCGCCGTCCGGCCTGTTCAAGCCCGGCAAGGAAAATGGCCACTCCATGACCCATGAGGATATCCAGGACGTGGTGCGCGCCTTTGCCGATTCCGCCAGGGCAGCCAAGGCGGTGGGCTTTGACGGGGTAGAGATTCATGGTGCCCACGGCTACCTGCTGGACCAGTTCTTCTGGGAAGGCACCAACCAGCGCGATGACGAGTACGGTGGCTCCATCGAGAACCGCGCCCGCTTCGGCGTGGAGATCGTCAAGGCGGTCCGTGAAGCGGTGGGCGAGGAGTTCGCCATTGTGCTGCGCTTCTCGCAATGGAAGCAGCAGGATTACGACGCCAAGCTGGCCGAGAACCCGGAAGAGCTAGAACGCTTCCTGATGCCGTTCGTGGACGCCGGCGTGGATATCTTTCATGCCTCCACGCGCCGTTTCTGGCTGCCGGAGTTCGAGGGTTCCGACCTGAACCTGGCCGGCTGGACCAAGAAAATTACCGGCAAGCCCACCATTTCTGTGGGTAGCGTGGGCCTGGATGGGGATTTCCTGAACAGCCCGGACGGCATGGGCGGCACCGCCAACCCGGCGGCGCTGGATGAGCTGACCCGACGTATGGGCAACGATGAGTTCGACATGATCGCCGTGGGTCGGGCGCTGCTGCAGGACCCGAATTGGCTGGTGAAGGTGAAGGAAGGGCGTGAGGAAGAGATCGCGCCGTTTACCAAGAAGGCGTTGGGAAGTCTGAGCTGATAGCGGCTAGCTACTAGCTGCGAGGGAAACGCGGGCCGGGTTTGCCGGGTCCGATAAGAAGGAGGCCGCGTCCAGATGTTGGATGCGGCCTTTTTTGTTTCGGGCTTTCTACGAAGCGGCTGTAGGAACGCAGCGCAGCGGAGTAACGCCCGGAGGGCGGCCCCGAAGGGGTGAGCGAAGCGAATACGGCGCTTGAGGCGCGAACCGAGCGACAGCGAGGAAGGGGTTGCCAGTTGGCTCGTGTCTCTCTATCGGAAACCCTGTTGCGTTCTGATGTCCCTAATCGCCCTACGGACTATTCCGCGTTTGCACGAGGTTCGCGGCTCAAGCGCCGCTCCTACGAGAACCATCGGACATGAAAAAGGCCGCGCCTGGATTTCCGGGTGCGGCCTCTTTGTTTGGGTTGGTTCGCGCCTCGAGAGGCGCTCCTACGGCGGCTTCGTAGAGGGTTAATCCTCCGCCTGATCCGACAAGGTCTGGTTCACCGCCAACGCCAGCAGGGTGCAGATGACGCCGGAGAGCAGGTAGACGGTGACCGACAGCAGGCCGAATTTGGCGGACAGGCCCAGGGCCACCAGCGGTGCGAAGGCGGCGCCGAACAGCCAGGCGAAGTCGGAGGTGAGGGCGGCGCCGGTGTAGCGGAAGCGGCGCTCGAAGTTGGCGGTGACGGTGCCGGAGGCCTGGCCGTAGGAGACACCCAGCAGGGCAAAGCCGAGCAGGATGAAGGTGTCCTGCATGACCGGACTGCCGCCCATCAACAGCGGGGTGAGCAGGCTGAACACACCGATCACGGCGGCCAGGGCGCCTACGGTGGTGCGTTTGCCGATGCGCGCGGCGATCCAGCCGGAGCCGATGGTGGCAATAATGCCGACGATGCCGCCGACGATCTGTACGGTCAGCACCTGGCCGGTGGTCTGGCTGCCCTGCAGGGCGATCCAGGACAGCGGGAAGATGGTCACCAGGTGGAACAGGGCATAGCTGGCCAGGGCGGCGAAGGAGCCGATAAAGATGTTGTAGCCCTGCTTGCGCACCATCTCGGTGGTGCCGATGGGCTCCAGATCGCTTTCTTCCAGGGCTTCAGTGTATTCCTCGGTGAGCACCAGACGCAGGCGGGCGAACAGGGCGACCACGTTGATGGCAAAGGCCACGAAGAACGGATAGCGCCAGCCCCAGCCCAGGAAGTCCGCAGCGCTCAGGCTGTTATAGAGAAACAGGAACAGGGCGCTGGCGATCACAAAACCCAGCGGCGCACCCAGCTGGCCGATCATGGCGTACCAGCTACGCTTTTCCTTTGGAGCGTTCAAAGCCAGCAGCGAGGGCAGGCCATCCCAGGAGCCGCCGAAAGCGACCCCCTGCATGATGCGGAACAGGGCGAGCAGGGCGATGGCGTAACCGCCCAGTTTCTCGTAACCGGGCAGGAAGGCGATGCCGGCGGTGGCGGTACCCAGCAGAAACAGGGCGGCGGTGAGTTTGATGCCGCGGCCCCAGTGGCGCTGGATGGCCATGAACAGAGCGGTACCAAAGGGCCGCGCCACAAAGGCCAGGGCAAACAGCGAGAAAGAATAGAGCATGCCCTGTAGCTGGTCGACGAAGGGGAAGAACACCTGCGGGAAGATCAGTACCGAGGCGATGCCGTAGACAAAGAAGTCGAAGTATTCGGAAGTACGGCCGATGACCACGCCGACGGCGATTTCATTGGGTGCCACCGGGGCATGGCTGGAACCGTGGGACTGCTGGGGTTGGGACATGTTGTGCGCTCGAATATCGTGTTGGGGAGTTGCAAGCTACAAGCTTCAAGCTGCAACGCGGTCAGGCTTGGTTGATGTGGCAATTCCGTGCCCGCGCTTAACGGTAATGCGCGGGCACGGCCAAGCAGGTCCTGAAGGTCGCCACCGCGCCTTGTAGCTTGAAGCTTGTAGCTTGCAACTCATTCCCCTAGCACTTTAAGGCCATGGGACAAAATGTCCAATACCCGCTCCCCATTGCCTTGGCTAGAGTTCCCCTATCCCATAAGCCAACCAGAATAGCCGCCAATGCAAATATTCAAATACTTGCGTGGAGTGTCGCTGACGTTGCTTGTCGCTGCCCTGCTGTCGGGTTGCGATGCAGTCGTGATGTCCCCCTCTGGTGATGTGGCAGTGCAACAGCGGGACCTGCTTGTCTGGTCCACCATCCTGATGCTGCTGGTCATCGTTCCTGTCATCGTGCTGACGCTATGGTTCGCCTGGCGTTACCGCGACTCCAATACAGAAGCCACCTATAAACCGGACTGGACCCATTCCACCGTGCTGGAACTGGTGATCTGGGCGGTGCCGCTGCTGATCATCATCGCCCTGGGGGCGATGACCTGGGTGTATACCCACAAGCTGGACCCTTACCGGCCGCTGGATCGCATTGATGCCAGCACGCCGGTGCCGGCGGATCTGGAGCCGCTCACCGTGGAAGTGGTGGCGCTGGACTGGAAATGGCTGTTCATTTATCCGGAGCAGGGCATCGCCACGGTGAATGAGCTGGCGGCGCCGGTGGATCACCCGATCCGCTTCAAGATTACTGCCTCCACCATGATGAATTCCTTCTTCATTCCCGCCATGGCCGGGCAGATCTACGCCATGGCCGGCATGGAGACCAAGCTGCATGGCGTGATCAACGAGCCGGGCGTCTACCAGGGCTTGTCCGCCAACTACAGTGGTGCCGGCTATTCGCACATGAAGTTCCAGTTCCATGGCCTTAGTGAGGCGGACTTCCAGGCCTGGGTAGAAAAGAACCAGGCCAGCGGCAATACCCTCAGCCGCGAGGTCTACAAGGAGCTGGAGGTGCCCAGCATCAAGGACCCGGTGACACGTTATGCCAGCGTTGACCCGACCCTGTACCACGCCATCCTCAACCGCTGCGTGGACCCGGGCACCGTGTGCATGGAAGACATGATGTACCACAGCGGCCATGGCAAGCAGGAAGCGGATTCCGCTCAAGGGCACGATGCCCATGCCGGCCATGACGCGCATGGAGGCCACCATGAATAAATCCTTGCGGATTTTCCCTCTCCCCCGGCCCCTCTCCCCTAAAGGGAGAGGGGAGAACGAGCGTATTGTCGTAGTAGGTGTCGACCATGTTTGAAAACCTGGACCTGACCAAACTCATTTTTGGCCGGCTCACCTGGGACGCCATTCCGTTCCATGATCCGATCATTCTGGCCACCTTTGCCGTGGTGGCAGTGGGTGGTGTGGCCATGCTGGTGGCACTGACCCGCTACAAGCTGTGGGGCTACCTGTGGACCGAGTGGTTCACCTCCATCGACCACAAGAAGATCGGCATCATGTACATCATCCTGGGTCTGGTGATGCTGCTGCGCGGCTTCGCCGATGCCATCATGATGCGCCTGCAACAGGCCTTCGCCTTCGGCGACAACATGGGCTATCTGCCACCGGATCACTACGACCAGATCTTCACCGCCCACGGCGTGATCATGATCTTCTTCGTGGCCATGCCGTTGGTGACCGGGATCATGAACTATCTGATTCCGCTGCAGATCGGCACCCGTGATGTGGCCTTCCCGTTCCTGAACAACTTCAGCTTCTGGATGACCACCGGTGGCGCCGTGCTGATGATGATGTCCCTGTTCATCGGAGAGTTCGCCAAGACCGGCTGGCTAGCGTATCCACCCTTATCGGGGATATTGCAGAGTCCCGGGGTAGGGGTGGATTACTACATCTGGTCGTTGCAGATCGCCGGTGTGGGTACGCTGTTATCGGGGATCAACCTGCTGGTGACCATCGTCAAGATGCGTGCTCCGGGCATGAGCCTGATGAAGATGCCGGTGTTCACCTGGACGTCCCTGTGCACCAACGTGTTGATCGTGGCGGCCTTCCCGGTGCTGACTGCCGTGCTGGGCATGCTGACTCTGGACCGTTATCTGGGCACCGCCTTCTTCACCAACGACATGGGCGGCAACGCCATGATGTACGTGAACCTGATCTGGATCTGGGGTCACCCGGAGGTGTACATCCTGATCCTGCCGGTGTTCGGTATCTTCTCCGAGATCGTGGCCACCTACAGCCGCAAGCCGCTGTTCGGTTACACCTCCATGGTCTACGCCACCGTGGTGATCACCGTGCTGTCCTACCTGGTATGGCTGCACCACTTCTTCACCATGGGGTCGGGGGCCAGCGTGAACTCGTTCTTCGGGATCACCACCATGATTATCTCGATACCGACAGGGGCGAAGATCTTCAACTGGCTGTTCACCATGTTCCGTGGCCGCATCAAGTTCGATGTGCCCATGTTGTGGACCCTGGGCTTCATGGTCACTTTCGTGATCGGTGGCATGACCGGGGTGTTGCTGGCGGTACCGCCGGTGGACTTCGTGCTGCATAACAGCCTGTTCCTGATCGCCCACTTCCATAACGTGATCATCGGTGGCGTGCTGTTCGGTCTGTTTGCCGGTATCACTTACTGGTTCCCGAAAGCCACCGGTTACAAGCTGGATGAGTTCTGGGGCAAGCTGTCGTTCTGGTTCTGGCTGATCGGTTTCTATTTCGCCTTCATGCCCCTGTACGTCCTGGGCCTGATGGGTGTGACCCGTCGTGTCAGCCACTTCGAGGATCAGTCCCTGCAGATCTGGTTCCAGATTGCCGCCTTCGGTGCGGTGCTGATCGCGGTGGGTATCGCTGCCTTCCTGATCCAGTTGATTGTCAGCTTCCGTCGCCGCGAAGCGCTGGCCGACGAGACCGGTGACCCGTGGGATGGCCGTACCCTGGAGTGGTCTACCTCCTCGCCGCCACCGCCTTACAACTTTGCTTTCACGCCGCGTGTGCACGATCTGGACGCTTGGTGGCAGATGAAACAGCACGGCTTCAAGCGCCCGGAATCCGGCTTTATCCCGATTCACATGCCCAAGGGCACCTGGGCGGGCATCGTGCTGTCGGCGATCAGCGTGGCCTGTGGCTTCGCCCTGATCTGGCATATGTGGCTGGCGGCGGCGGTGACCTTTGTGGCGCTGATCGGCACGGCCATCTACCACACCTTCAATTACGACCGTGACTACTACATCCCCGCGGAGGAAGTAGAACGGATTGAAGCCGAACGAACCAAGGTGCTTGCCAATGTCTGAAGCAACCATGACCGCTGACGTGAAAACGCAGGATGGCCAGCTGGAGTTTCTGGTGAAGGGGGATCACCACCCCCAGAACGGTACGCTGCTGGGCTTCTGGCTCTACCTGATGAGCGACTGCCTGATCTTCGCCGCCCTGTTCGCTACCTACGGGGTGCTGGCGCGCAGCTATGCCGGTGGGCCCACCGGCATGGAAGTGTTCGATCTGTCCCTGGTGGCGATCAACACCTCGTTCCTGCTGTTGTCCTCCATCACCTATGGCTTTGCCATGCTGCAGATGCAGGCCAACCGCCTGAAGGGCACTCTGTTCTGGCTGGCCATCACCGGCCTGTTGGGCGCCGCCTTCCTGGGGTTGGAGCTGTATGAGTTCTATCACCTGATCCACATCGGTGCGACGCCGCAGACCAGTGGCTTCCTCACCGCCTTCTTCGCCCTGGTGGGCACCCACGGCCTGCACGTGCTGTTCGGTATCGTCTGGCTGGTGACCCTGTTGTTCCAGCTGAAGAAGCACGGCCTGATCCCCGAGAACAAGCGCCGGGTGTTCTGCCTGTCCATGTTCTGGCACTTCCTGGACGTGGTCTGGGTGGGTGTCTTTACCTATGTCTATCTGATGGGAGTGCTGCCATGAGTGAGCATACACACGATCACGATCATCACGAGGCGGAAGGCCCCCACGTTAGTCTGAAGGAATATGTGATCGGCTTTGTGCTGGCGGTGATTCTTACCGTGATCCCGTTCTGGCTGGTAATGGGCAATGTGTTTGAAAGCTCCACCACTACGGCGCTGCTGATCCTGTCCTTCATGGTGGTGCAGATCGTTGTGCACATGGTGTTTTTCCTGCACATGAACTTCCATTCGGAAGGGGGCTGGAACATGCTGGCACTGATCTTCACCCTGGTGCTGGTGTTCATCACCCTGGCCGGTTCCCTGTGGGTCATGATCAGCCTGAACGCGAACATGATGCCCGGCATGATGGGTTAAAGCCGCAGCACGCATACACGCGTAGGGCGGACATTGGCGTAGCCAATGTCCGCCACCTTCCTTCCCACGTTTGAAGAGGCATCTCCATGGCTCGTCGGCGTCTTCTTTCTCTCCTGTTTCTGCTGTTTTGTCTGGCGGCCTTTGCCGGCTTTATCGCCCTGGGCGTCTGGCAGGTGCAGCGTCTGGCCTGGAAAGAGGATCTGATCGCCCGGGTGGATGCCCGTGTCCATGCGCTACCGGTAGACGCGCCCGGGCAGGGTGACTGGCACACCGTCAGTAAAGACTCCCATGAATATCTGCGTGTTCAGTTAACCGGGAAATATCTTGCCGACGGCATCTCGCTGGTAGCGGCGGCCACGGAAAAAGGCCAGGGCTACTGGGTGATGGTGCCGTTGCAGCGGGCGGATGGTAGCTGGATCTACATCAACCGGGGTTTCGTGCCCCAGGCCGAGCGGGCGCAAGCCAGCCGGGGAGACTTTACTCCGGACGGCCAGATTGCTGTGGCCGGCTTGCTGCGTCTCAACGAACCGGGCGGAGGCCTGTTGCGGGACAATGTGCCCGCGGAACACCGCTGGTATTCCCGGGATGTGCTGGCCATGGGTGAACGGCACGGGCTGGCACCGGTGGCCCCTTTCTTTATCGATGCGGATGCCAGCGACCACCCCGGACCGCTCGGTGGGCTCACCGTCATCCGTTTCCCCAATAATCACTTGGTTTACGCCATCACCTGGTTTGCCCTGGCGCTGGGTGTGATCCTGGCGGCCTGGCTGGTGGTACGCGAACAGCGCAAGCGCTGAAGCCGTTTTTTGTAGAAGCTACGCTTGCATGGCGAACCTCCTCACACCTTCACGCCGAAGTCGGTAAACTGATTCGCCATGGAGAAACTGACAATGACAGCCCCCGCCGGCACCCCGCCCCTGGCGGCCATTCGCCGTTCCAGTGAAGACGTGGCCGGCCGCAAGAACCTGCAACTGCTGATCCAGCTGCGCTGGATCGCCATGGGCGGTCAGCTGGCGACCATCCTGCTGGTGCACTTCGGTTTCGGTATTACCTTGCCTCTGGGGCAGATGCTGGTAGTGCTGTTCGGTCTGCTGCTGCTCAATGCGGTCAGCCTGCTGCGCCTGAAGCTGCCGAAAAGCATCGGCAATACCGAGCTGTTCCTGTCGTTGCTGATTGATGTGGCGACGCTGACCATCCTGCTGTATCTCAGTGGCGGCGCCACCAACCCCTTCGTGTTTCTCTACCTGTTGCAGGTGATTCTCGGTGCCGTGCTGCTCAAGGTCTGGTCCACCTGGGTGATCCTGATCACCACCACCCTGTGTTTTGCCTGGCTGGCCTGGTCGGGCAAGCCGCTGCCGTTGCCGCTGGATCATTCAAAAGGGCTGTTCAGTCTCTATATCGAAGGGATGATCATCTGCTTTGTGCTCAATGGGGTATTGCTGGTGATCTTTATCAACCGCATCACCCGCAACCGCCGCCAGCGCGACGAGCATCTGGCGGAGCTACGCCAGCGCGCCGCCGAGGAAGAGCACATTGTGCGCATGGGGCTGCTGGCCTCCGGTGCCGCCCATGAGCTGGGCACACCGCTGGCCACCCTGTCGGTGATTCTCGGTGACTGGCGGCACATGGAGCCGTTCAAATCCGACCCGGACATGGCCCAGGAAATCGGCGAAATGCAGACCCAGGTACTGCGCTGCAAATCTATCGTCAGTGGCATTCTGCTGTCCGCCGGTGAGGCCCGGGGAGAATCCTCCGAGGAAACCACCGCTCGGGAATTCCTGGATGACCTGGTGAGCGAATGGCGGGAAACCCGGCCAGTGAAGGACTTTATCTACCGCAATGACTTCGGCCAGGACCTGAGCATTGTCTCCGATTCGGCCCTGAAACAAAGTATCCATAACGTGCTGGACAATGCCCTGGAGGCATCGCCGCAATGGCTGCGTCTGGATGTGCATCGTGACGATGACAACCTGCTGATCTCGGTGACCGACCGGGGCCCGGGTTTTCCGTCGGCCATGCTGGAAAGCCTGGGGCGGCCCTACCAATCCAGTAAGGGGCGACCGGGCAGTGGGCTCGGTCTGTTCCTGGTGATGAATGTGCTGCGTACCCTGGGTGGTAACCTGCGCGCCCGCAATCTGGTCCAGGGCGGTGCCGTGGTGATGCTGTCGTTACCCCTGTCCGCGGTCACGCTGGAAGAGGAATAAGTTGTGAGTGATGTTGATCAACAGATAGAGCGGTTGCTGCTGATCGTGGAAGATGACGAGGCGTTTGCCCGTACCCTCAGCCGTTCCTTTGAGCGACGCGGCTATACCGTGATTCATGCTGCCGGCATGGAAGACATGCTCGTCCTGCTGGAAAGTCATGATCCCGGCTATGCCGTGGTGGATCTGAAACTGAAAGGGGAGGCCTCCGGGCTGGCCTGTGTGCAGCGTCTGCATGAACACAATGACGATATGCTGATCGTGGTGCTCACTGGCTACGCCAGCATTGCCACGGCGGTGGAAGCGGTGAAGCTGGGCGCCTGCCATTACCTGGCCAAACCCTCCAACACCGACGACATCGAAGCCGCCTTCCTGCGTGCCGAGGGCGACGCGGACGTTGCCCTCACCGCCCGTGAAACCGATCTGAAAACCCTGGAGTGGGAACGCATCCACGAAACCCTGGCAGAGACCGGCTTCAATATCTCCGAAACCGCCCGCCGCCTGGGCATGCACCGCCGCACCCTGGCCAGAAAGCTGGGCAAGCAGCGAGTTAAATAACCTCGAGGTTTTCTACAGCGCCGCGTAGGAGCGACGCTTGAGTCGCGAAAGGTTTCGGTGTCCCTTCCTGCCTTCCTGTCCGTAGGAGCGTCGCTGCGCTTACCCCTCCGGGCCGCCCTGCGGGCGTTGCTCCGCTTCGCTACGCTCCTACAAAAAAAGGGTGCTTGTCGTCGTTGCGTGCCTGCCTGCTCGCGTCCCCGTATAATCATTGCCATGAGCAACATACCCGCCAGCGATAATGGGACTTTTCTGTGGATGACCTACCAGGCCATGAGCAAGGCCGGGTTGGATTGTGCTGCCATCTTTGCCAGTGTCGGCATGCCCGATGAACCGCCGGATCAGTCCCAGCGTCGTATCAATTCTCCCCAGCGACGATTCTGGGACGCGGCGGAACAGGTCAGTGGCGATACGGATATCGGGCTGCGCATCGGCAGTATGTTGCCGACCTGGCGGGGTCAGGTTCTGGAGTATCTGTTTCTCAGTAGCCCGACTTTTGGCGCCGGCCTGGAGCGTGCCCTGCGTTATAGCCGGTTGATGACAGACGCCATGCAATTGCAGCTGCGTGTGGAGGGCGACAGGGCGATTCTGTCCGGGCTCAGTCATCCGGTTCGCCATTATCTGGAATGTGCGACCTGCATTGTGCTGGGTTTCCTGCGTCAGGTTTCTGACGGGGACTTTCAGCCACACCATATCCAGTTTGAATACGCTGAAGGCGCCAGCGCCGCCCGTTACCAAGGCGTCTACCGGTGCCCGGTGGTGCTGGGGGCAGAAGAGGGCGCGGTGGTGTTTCCCGCTGCCCTGCTGGATCGGCCTTCTCCAGCGGCAGAGCCGGAGCTGCTGGCGGTGCACGAGAAGCTGGCGCTGCAGAAAATGGCGGATCTGGCGCGCCAGGATTTCCTGCTCACCCTGGAGCGGGAGCTGGGCAGTCTGCTGGAGCAGGGCGATGCGTCCGTGGATGCCCTTGCTGCGCGGGTTGGCCGCAAGCCCCGGGCCCTGCGCGCCGAGTTAGACGAGGCCGGCACCAGTTTCAAGCAGCTGCTGGCCGGTTACCGGGAGCGCCTGTCTCGGCGCTTGCTGGCGCGTACCCAGGAACCCATCGACCAGATTCTCTACCTCACCGGGTTCTCCGAACCGGCGGCGTTTACCCGCGCCTTCAAGCGCTGGACCGGGGAAACCCCCTCTGCCTATCGCAAACGCAAGCAGTCGGAAAACCCGGATTCTTGATCCTGGTGACGGCGATGGCTGCCGTACGGATCAAAGCGATTGGCGGGAAACCGGGCACGATAGCCGGCAACTGGTTATCAACGAGGTCTTCCCATGCTCGGTTTTCCCGTCGCATTGCTTACCGCCAACGCCTTCGAATGGTATGCCCACAAGGTGTGGTTGCACGAATACCCCAGAAAACACCGTAACAGCCCCTTCTTTACCCATATTCGCCACCACAAGCGTGCCCGCTTGAATGGTTTTGAAGACGAGGGGTACACCGTCTCCATGTGGCAAGATCAGGAAATGTTCAACGAAAAGATAGCCTTGATAGGACTGTGTGTGGTGTTTACCCCTACGGTGGTGGCGGCGCCCTTTTTCACCGCCGGGATCTATTACGGGGCCTGGCAGTACTGGCACAAGCACAGCAAGGCACACCTGGACTCGGAGTGGGCGAAAGCGAATCTGCCCTGGCATTACGACCACCACATGAATACCAACCAGGACGCCAACTGGTGTGTGACCCGACCCTGGTTCGACTACATCATGGGTACCCGGGTGATCGGTGAGGCGGATATCGCGGAAACCAATCCCCTGGGCATGGACCTGCCCGAGTGGCTGGAAAAGCCGGTGAACCGGGTGGCGCGCCGTTTGCTGCCCAAGGCCTTTGCCCGGCTGGATGAAAACCGTCAGCTGGAAGAACAACGCTTGCGCGACAGTCAGGTGACAGAGGTAGACGCGGCCTAGTGAACCCGCTCCGGCGGTGGGGTGTAGCGGTGGGGCGGTAGCTCCACCCGCTGCACCAGGCCGCCCTGCACATAGGTGTGGCCGGGGTAGCGTTCGCCGCCGGTGACGGTGAATTCGAAGCGGTAGATGCGGGTGATGCGGCGTTTGCCGTGGCGGTCTTTTTCCAGCGTTAGCTTCTCCAGTCCCACGGTGTCATCGAGAAATTCCACTTCTTCCCGTTGGCAGAAACGCCGGGTGTGAATCAGGGCCCGTTCGCGGATGCCGTGGGAGCGCCAGAACAGGGCGGCGATTACCACCACCGCCGTGACAAGGCCGATATCTGTCAAATCCAGACTCATGGTTTTTTTCCTGTCAGGTTGCCGAACAGGCTGCGCCACTGGTCGTCACTGAGGCCGTTGAGAGTGGCGATGTTGCGCTCGGGAATCTGCTCCGGATCCGGGTAGCTGGCCAGGCCCCGGTCCAGGCTGGCTTCACGGAGGATATGCAGGATCGGGTAGGGGGCCCGGTTGGTGAAATTCTCCCGGTCGTCTACCTCCGTATCGGCAAACTGATAGGCCGGGTGAAAACTGGCAATCTGATAAGTGCCTTCCCAGCCCTGCTGCTCCAGCAGGCCGTCGGCCAGATCGAGCATGTCGTTGTAGTCGAGAAAATCGTCCAGCTGGTCAGGGATGATCAGCAGGGTGGTGTCGATCTGCTCGGCGGGGGTGTGATCCAGCCGTTCCAGTTCGTCGTAGAGGTCCACCAGCAGGGTTTCCACATTACGACTGTCGCTGACGGCAAAGTGCACCTGGCCGGCACCGAGAGGCTTGCGGGCGAACGGGCACAGGTTGAGGCCGACGACGACCTGTTCGAGCCACTGGCGGGTGGCGGCGATAACGGTTTCCGGTGTAGTGGTATTCATGGGGTCTCAGTCTTGATGCTGTCGCCCACGCGAACCACGCCGCTGGACAGGATTTCACAACGCAGGCCGCCTCGCCCCAGCAGGGCCTTGACCACCTGGGGAGGTGTCAGGTCTCCGGCCAGCAGTTTGCCCACCACGGAGCAGGGTTCGCATAGTTCGATGCCGCGCAGGCGGATATCGCCGAGCAGAAATTCCCGGCCCTCCAGGGCATTCAGGTCCACCCCCTCGGTGAGTACATTGCGGCGCAGGGTGTGTGATTCAACCTGCTGTTGATAATCACGGTTGAAGGCGGCGATGGCTTCGGATTCGATCAGGGTAATCTGTTCGGCGGGTTTTGCATTGCGTTTGTAATGCCGGTCGCCAACGATGCCGCACCCGGCACGTAGCTGCACGGCGGGCTGGCTTTCCACTGGGCCGCGGGATTCGCTGGCAGTGTAAAGGGCGAGGATTTTCATGGGGCTCCTGGATTGACGCCGGGCGCTGGATGCAAAGGCGTCAGTTTAGCAGTTTCCTCCGGGTTTTCAGCGTCTGGGCTCGAGCGTCTGGCATCCGGCGTTCTCATTAGCTAGAATTCCCCCAATCTTCACGTTTGAGAAAGGACGTCCCCCTTGGACCGTGCCCTGATCAACAGCTTTGCCTTCCTCTCCGCACCCGCCAGCTGGCGATGGTGACGCTCCCTCTGTGCCGGTGTTGAACGCTTGCACGGACACGCCCTTTTTGCCTTGTTTTTCCTCTACAATTGTTGCACTTGTCGGCCTGTGCGTTTGAATGGCCGAGCGAAGACCAATAGGGACAACCATGTCACAACAGCAACTGGATCGTTATGCCCAAGAGGGCTATACCCGGGTGCCGCTGGTACGCGAGGTGCTGGCGGATCTGGATACGCCGCTGACCGCCTACCGCAAGCTGGCCCAGGGGGCTTACAGCTACCTGTTTGAATCCGTTCAGGGTGGCGAGCGCTGGGGCCGTTATTCCATTCTCGGGCTGCCGGCCACGGAAGTGATCCGCATCACCGGCCAGGCCGTTACTGTCAGTAATGAACAGGGCGAAACCACCACCGAGGTGGCTGACCCGATCCAGTGGATTGAAGACTACCGTCAGCAGTATCGCTCACCGGAAATTCCTGGGCTGCCCCGTTTCAACGGCGGCCTGGTGGGCTATTTCGGTTATGACAGCGTGCGTTATTTCGAGCCCCGGCTGGGCCCGGCGCCCGGCGAGGATGTGCTCGGCGTGCCGGATATCCTGCTGATGCGCTCCGAAGAAGTGGTGGTGTTCGATAATCTGCGCGGTGCCCTGTTTCTGGTGGTACATGTGGACCCCCGTGATGCGGACGCCGGCGAGCAGGCCGCGCAGCGTCTCGACGAACTGCAAACCCTGCTGCGCGCGCCCTTGCCGGAGCCGGAGCATACCGTCTATGGCGAGCCCGTGGACGAGAGCGATTTTCAGAGTGAATTCCCGGAGGAGCAGTTCAAGGCCGGTGTGGAAAAGGTGCGCGAGTACATCCTCGCCGGGGACGTGATGCAGGTGGTGCCGGCCCAGCGCATGAGCTGCCCTTTCAAGGCGCCGGCCCTGGATTTGTACCGGGCCCTGCGCTACCTGAACCCGTCGCCCTACATGTTCTATCTGGATCTGGGGGACTTCCATATCGCTGGCTCCTCCCCGGAAATTCTCACCCGGGCAGAGCAGGGCGCCGTCACCGTGCGACCCATCGCCGGTACCCGCAAGCGCGGTGCCAATAACGAGGAAGACCAGGCTCTGGAAGCAGATCTGCTGGCCGACCCCAAGGAAATCGCCGAGCACCTCATGCTTATCGATCTGGGCCGCAACGATGTGGGCCGGGTGGCCAAGCCGGGCAAGGTCACGCTCACCGATAAAATGGTGGTGGAGCGTTACTCCCACGTCATGCATATCGTCTCAAATGTGGAAGGTGAGTTGCGCGACGGCCTGGGGCCATTGGACGTTCTGCGTGCCACCTTCCCGGCCGGCACGCTGAGCGGCGCGCCGAAAATTCGCGCCATGGAAATCATCGACGAACTGGAGCCCACCAAGCGTGGCGTCTACGGCGGTGCAGTGGGGTATATCGGTTTCAACGGTGACATGGATACCGCCATCGCCATCCGCACCGCCGTGGTCAAGGATCAACGCCTTTACGTACAGGCCGGCGCTGGCATCGTTGCCGACTCCGTGCCCCAGTCCGAGTGGGACGAGACCATGAACAAGGCCCGGGCGGTGTTCCGGGCAGTCAATCTGGCACTGGGTGGTCTCAACCTGGAAGACGGAGGGCAGCGGTAATGCGTGTGCTGATGATCGACAACTACGACAGCTTTACCTACAACCTGGTGCAGTACCTGCAGGAGCTGGGCGCCGAGGTGCTGGTGCACCGCAATGATCAGATCTCCATCGAGGAGATCGAGGCGTTGAACCCGGACCGGCTGATGATTTCCCCGGGGCCCTGTACCCCCAACGAGGCAGGCATCTCCATTGCTGCCATTCAGCACTTTGCCTGCAAGCTGCCGATTCTGGGGGTCTGCCTGGGCCATCAGGCTATCGGCCAGGCCTTCGGCGGCAAGGTGATACGTGCTCGCCAGGTCATGCACGGCAAGACCTCACCGATCTACCACAGCGGTGCGGGCGTTTTCCGTAACCTGCCGTCTCCCTACACGGCCACCCGCTATCACTCCCTGGTGGTGGAAAAGGACAGTCTGCCGGACTGCCTGGAGATGACCGCCTGGACCTGCAATGAGGATGGCAGCGTGGACGAGGTGATGGGCATGCGCCACAAGACCTTGCCCATCGAAGGGGTGCAATATCACCCCGAGTCCATTTTGAGTGAGTATGGCCATGCCCTGCTCGAGAACTTTCTGAAAAGCGAACAACAAGGGGACGCCGCATGAATATCCAGCAGGCCCTGGCCAAGGTGGTCGAGCAGATCGACCTGAGCATCGAGGAAATGCAGGAGGTCATGCGGCAGATCATGACCGGCGGCGCCACCGACGCCCAGATCGGCGGCTTCCTGGTGGCTCTGCGCATGAAGAGCGAATCCCTGGACGAGATTACCGGTGGCGTGCAGGTGATGCGCGAGCTGGTTACCGCCGTACCGGTGCAGAACCGCCAGTATCTGGTGGATATCGTCGGCACCGGTGGCGACGGCGCCAACCTGTTCAATGTGTCCTCGGCCAGCGCCTTTGTGGCGGCGGCGGCCGGGGCCCGAGTGGCCAAGCATGGCGGGCGCTCGGTGAGCTCCAAAAGCGGTTCGGCGGACCTGCTGGAAACCGCCGGCATTGCCCTGGACCTGACCCCGGAACAGATTGGCAGCTGCGTGGATAACGTGGGGGTGGGCTTCATGTTTGCCCCCAACCACCACAAGGCCATGAAATACGCGGTGGGCCCGCGCAAGGAGCTGGGCATGCGTACCCTGTTCAATATTCTCGGCCCCATGACCAACCCGGCGGGCGTGCAGCGCCTGGTGCTGGGGGTCTTCTCCGAGAAGCTGTGCCGGCCCATGGCAGAAGTGATGGGGCGTCTGGGCGCGGAGCACGTGATGGTGGTGCATAGCCGGGATGGCCTGGATGAGATCAGCCTGGCCACCCGCACCCATGTGGCGGAATTCCGTAACGGGGAAATCAGCGAATACGAGGTGACCCCGGAAGACCTGGGGCTGGACTCCGATTCGCTGGTCGGCCTGGATGTGACCGACTCTGACGCCTCCCTGGCCCTGATCCGTAATGCCTTCGGAAAGCGCAGCAATGACGCGGCCCGCAAGGCGGCGGACATGATTGCCCTGAACGCCGGTGCGGCCATCTATGTGAGCGGTATCACCCGGACTCACAAAGAAGGGGTACGAATGGCCGAAGACCTGATACACAATGGAGAGGCAGCAGAGCGCATGCGTGAACTGGCTCAATACAGCACGGCCCTCACGGCTGCGGACTGATAAGGAGAGCGGTTATGAGCACAGGCACCATTCTCGACAAGATCATTGCCCGCAAGCAGGAAGAAATTGCGGTCGGCAAGAACAACTACACCCTGGGTGAGCTGGAGGCCATGGCCGCCAACGAGCGCAAGTCCCGGGGATTCATTTCCAGCCTGTTTGACCGGGTGCGTGACCACCAGCCGGCAGTGATCGCCGAAATCAAGAAGGCCTCCCCCAGCAAGGGTGTGATCCGTGATGATTTCGATCCGGTGGAGATTGCCCGCAGCTACGAGAAAAACGGCGCGGCCTGTCTGTCGGTGCTCACCGACAAGGATTTCTTCCAGGGTGATGAGCATTACCTGCGTGCAGCACGTAACGCGGTCAATCTGCCGGTGTTGCGCAAGGACTTCATGATCGACCCCTGGCAGATCTTCGAGTCTCGGGCCATGGGGGCTGATGCCATTCTGCTGATCGCGGCGGCCTTGTCTGATGAGCAGATGAACGAGCTGTACCACGCTGCCCAGCAGGCCGGCTGCGATGTGCTGGTGGAAGTGCATACCGAAGAAGAGCTGGAGCGGGCGGTGAAGCTCAACGCCGAGCTGATCGGCATCAACAACCGCAACCTGCATACCTTCGAGACCAGCCTGAACACCACCCTGACGCTGGCGGAAAAGGTCCCCGGGGATCGAATGATCGTCACCGAAAGCGGTATCCACACCTCGGAAGACGTGAAGCTGATGCGCAAGAACGGCATCAATGCGTTCCTGGTGGGCGAGGCCTTCATGCGGGCGGAGGACCCGGGGGCGGCGCTGAAGGCGCTGTTTTTTTAGTTAACAGTTAACAGTGAATAGTTAACAGCTGCGCGGGACTGGTTGGTGCCGCGTTGGAAGGTTGAGGGGCCGCGACCAGTCTATTGGTGGCGGCCCTTTCTGTTCTAGAGTCAAAACAGGGAATTGGAATGACAGGAAAGTCACCAGAGGAATGTCTTGGCATGGAGGACATCCGTGCCGAAATCGACTGTCGCGACAGGCAAATCATTGCACTTCTGGGCGAAAGGGCCGGGTATGTCCATGCTGCCGCCGCCTTCAAGACCAGCGAGGATAGTGTGCGTGCGCCGGCGCGTTTCAAAGCCATGCTAGAAACACGGCGCGACTGGGCGGAGCAGGAAGGGCTGGATGCGGATATGGTCGAGAAGCTTTACCGTGATCTGGTGGAGCACTTCATTCACAAGGAAATGAAAGCCTTTCAGAAAGGCTGATAAACCTCGCCGGTCAAACGCAAGAGGCCGCGTCCATCATCTGGGCGCGGCCTCTTGGTTTTCAGTATCTGATGGTGTTCGACGCGCAGCTATTAACTATTCATTATTAACTGTTAACTGCCTTTTACCGTGTTCCGTAAACCACCATGGTCTTACCCTTAACAGACACCAGCCCCTGTTCTTCCAGGTTCTTCAGTACCCGGCCGACCATTTCCCGGGAGCAGCCGACGATGCGGCCGATTTCCTGGCGGGTGACCTTGATCTGCATGCCGTCCGGGTGGGTCATGGCGTCAGGCTGTTTGCACAGGTCCAGCAGGGTGCCAGCCACACGGCCAGTCACATCCAGGAACGCCAGATCGCCCACCTTGCGGGTGGTGGCGCGCAGGCGACCGGCGATCTGGGCGGAGACGGCGAACAGGATGTCGGCGTCTTCCCGGGCCAGTTGCTTGAATTTGCCGTAGCTGACTTCGGCGACTTCGCATTCAGTCTTTGCTTTTACCCAGGCAGAGCGTGACGGGTCGTTCTCGAACAACCCCATTTCACCGAAGAAATCCCCTTCATTCAGGTAAGCCATGATCATCTCGCGACCATCGTCGTCTTCGATCATGACCGTCACGGAGCCCTTCAAAATATAGTAAAGCGCATCCGATTCATCACCCGCATAAATGATGGTGCTCTTCGCCGGGTACTTGCGGCGATGGCAGTGGGCCAGAAACTGGTCCAGATTTGGAATAA